>Ga0210394_10000093_pt1 | contig 218102 bp, 197 predicted proteins | sample IncBWC12MmetaG_FD_160121 | JGI IMG/M metagenome (GOLD analysis project Ga0210394, IMG submission 160121) | Forest soil microbial communities from Barre Woods Harvard Forest LTER site, Petersham, Massachusetts, United States - Inc-BW-C-12-M | ecosystem: Environmental > Terrestrial > Soil >... | reverse complement strand
AAACGGCTTATGTCGATGCAGTGGTACATCATTCACACGTATTCGGGCTTCGAGAAGAAGGTCAAGGAAAGCCTGGAGAGCCGTGTGGCCGCCTTCAGCTTGCAGGACAAAATCGGCCGCGTGCTGATTCCCACGGAAGAAGTCGTCGAAGTGCGCGGAGGCAAGAAAGTGGTCGCCTCTCGCATGTCGTATCCGGGCTACGTGCTGGTGGAGATGGACCTCGACGAAAACACCTGGCACATCGTGCGTAACACGCCGCGGGTTACCGGATTTGTCGGCTCCGCCACCGCGCCGCCGCCGCTTTCAGAGTCCGAAGTGGACGCGATCATTAATCGCGTGCACACGCCACAAGACCGGCCGAAACCAAAGGTGGTTTACGAACGCAACGAGCAGGTGCGCATCGTGGATGGCCCGTTCGCGAATTTCAACGGTACGGTCGAAGAGATCGACAACGACCACAGCCGGCTCAAGGTTTCGGTCACGATTTTCGGGCGCTCCACGCCGGTTGAACTGGATTTTGCAAGCGTGGAAAAGCTGGGATAACCGATTTCTAGAGGCGGGGATTTATCCCCGCCAGCAGCAAGGAATTCTTGAGGTAAAGGAAATATGCCACCAAAGAAGGTACAGACCACCATCAAGTTGCAACTCTCGGCCGGCAAGGCCACCCCCGCGCCCCCTGTGGGCACCGCGCTCGGGCCCCACGGCGTCAACATCATGGATTTCTGCAAGCAGTTCAACGCCAAGACGCAGAAAGAACCGGACGGGATGATTTTCCCGGTTCTGGTCACCATCTATACGGACCGCAGCTTCACCTTCATCCTGAAGACGCCGCCGGCTTCTGTGCTTTTGCTCCGCGCCGCCGGCATCCCCAAGGGCTCGCCGGAACCGAACCGCAACAAAGTCGGGAAGGTCACCAAGAAGCAAGTCGAGGAAATTGCCAAGATCAAGCTTGTCGATCTCAACACCACCAATCTGGACTCCGCGGTGCGCACTGTGATGGGTACGGCGCGCAACATGGGTCTGGAGGTCGTGGAAGCCTAGGGAGTTTCAGGCGACCCGGGATCACAGAGGTAAAAAGAATGAAGAAAGCCGGAAAAAAGGTGGAGGGAGCGCGCAAGCAAGTCGAAGCGCGGCCGTACAAACTCTCAGAAGCCGCCGAACTGATCAAGAAAACGCACCACACCAAGTTCAACGAAACCGTTGAACTGGCCATCAACCTGGGCGTGGATCCGAAGCATTCCGACCAGGTCGTTCGCGGCACGGTTGTGCTGCCTCACGGTCTCGGCAAAGCGGTTCGCGTGCTGGTTCTGGCCAGCGGCGAAAAGCAGCGCGAAGCCACCGAAGCCGGCGCCGAATTCGTCGGCGGCGACGACATGGTGCAGAAAATCATCGAAGGCTGGACGGATTTTGACGCCGTAATCGCAACGCCCGACATGATGCGCGCCGCCGGTAAACTCGGCAAGGTTCTCGGCCCCCGCGGCCTGATGCCCAACCCGAAGACCGGCACGGTCACGATGGATATCACCAAGGCCGTAAAGGAAACCAAGGCGGGCAAGGTGGAATTCCGCGTGGATAAAGCGGGCATCGTTCACTGCCCGGTGGGCAAGATTCAGTTTACGGCGCCGAATCTGGCCGAAAACGCGCACGCCATCATCGTCGCGGTCGTGAAAGCCAAGCCGGCAGCGGCCAAGGGCAAGTACGTGAAGAAAATCACCCTGACCTCGACCATGGGCCCGGGAATTTCCGTGGACCTTGCCGAGGCTGAGCTACTCGCGGCGGCGGCTTAAGCCGGAAGGAATTTGGAAAATAGACCATGAAGAAGAAAAGCGAAAAGCAGAAGGATCTCGACAATCTGAAGACGGAACTTGCGAAGGTCTCCACGGTCATTCTGACCACCTTCCAGGGAATCACCGTTGAAAACGACACCAAGCTCCGCCGCGAAGTGCAAAAAGCCGGCGGCAAGTATCAGGTCGTCAAAAACACGCTCGCCGAGCGCGCCGGCACCGGCACGCCTGCCGAAGGCGTCCTGAAAAACCTGAAGGGCACCAACTCCATCGCCTATACACACACCGATCCGGTCGCGCTGGCGAAGGCCCTCACCAAGATTGCGAAAGACGTTCCGGCGTTCCAGTTCAAGTCCGGCGTCGTCGAAGGCCGCGTGATCTCGATCGCAGAGATCCAGCAGCTTGCCACCATGCCGTCCAAGGAAGAGCTGATCAGCAAGATCATGTTCCTCCTGAACGCTCCGGCGCAACGGATCGCCACCGCCCTGAACGCGCTGCCGCGGAACCTCGCGGTAACCGTCAACGAGGCGATCAAGGCCAACAAGTTTAGTTCATAAGGGTTCGGGGGCTCATCGGGCATTGCCCGCAGGGTTCCGAAAATTTTGATTCAGAAAATTGAGAGGAGAAATCGGAGTCATGTCGAAAGTCGAAACGATACTGGAAGAAATCAAGGGCCTGACGCTTCTTGAAGCGTCCGACCTGGTGAAAAAGATGGAAGAAGCCTTCGGCGTCTCTGCTGCTGCGGCCACGGTTGTGGCGGCGGGCGGCGGTGCGGCGGCCGGCGGAGCAGCGGCAGCGGCGGAAGAGAAGACGGAATTCGCGGTCGTGCTCACCGACGTCGGCGGCAACAAGATCAACGTCATTAAGGCCGTGCGCGAAGTCACCAGCCTCGGCTTGAAGGAAGCCAAGGACCTCGTGGATGGCGCGCCAAAGACCGTGAAGGAAGGCGTTACCAAGGACGAGGCGGCGACCATCAAGAAGAAGTTCGAGGAAGCGGGCGCCAAGGTCGAAATCAAGTAATGGATGGCCGGTCGCTCGCTGGCCGGCTGACCATGGTTCGGGTTTCGGCGCGGCGCCGATGGTGCGCTGCCGCGCTAGGGGAATTGGTACGCAAGCTACGGCCGGTATTGTCTACAACATCCCGGGTCCTCATCGGACCTTCACTTACCGTGTGCAGAGCGGCTTCGGGCAAGCTGTTCAGCACCACGGCTAAGTGTCTTTTCTGCGGTTTTCTGCACCCTGCCCGAAAGGGAACGAGGTAAATCAGGCATGTCCAACAGTAACCAGCACGTTCGGGAACGCCAGCGACTGGATTTTGCAAAAATCCAGGGATCCATCCAGATCCCCAACCTGATTGAGGTCCAGAAGAAGTCCTATCAGCGCTTTCTGCAGATGGATTTGCTGCCCAGCGAGCGCGATGATGGCGGCCTTCAATCGGTGTTTACGTCGGTATTTCCGATCCGGGACTTCCGCGAAATGTCGCAGCTCGAATTCGTGGATTACTCGATCGGAAACTGGGAGTGCAAGTGCGGCAACTTGAAGGGCCTGCACCACCTGCGCGCCACTTGCCGGAATTGCGGCGCCTCCGTCGTCACTAATCCGTATCAGACAGGCGATGTGGTCTGCCAGAAGTGCGGCACCTTTAACAAGAACACGCCGACCTTCTGCAACAAGTGCGGCGACCCGGTTGCCATGCAGCTGAAGTACGACGTGAACGAATGCCAGGAGCGCGGCATGACGTATTCCGCCCCGCTCAAGGTCACCATCCGTCTCACTATCTACGATAAGGACCCCGACTCCGGCGCGAAAACCATTCGCGACATCAAGGAGCAGGAAGTCTTCTACGGCGATATTCCGCTGATGACTGATAACGGCACGTTCATCATCAACGGCACCGAGCGCGTCATCGTCAGCCAGTTGCACCGTTCGCCGGGTGTCTTCTTTGAAAGCGCCAACAACCGCTCCTACTTTCTGGGCAAGATCATCCCCTATCGCGGCTCGTGGGTGGAATTCGAGTACGACACCAAGAACATTCTCTACGTGCGCATCGACCGCAAGCGCAAGTTCCTCGGCTCCATTTTCCTGCGCGCTCTGGGCATGAAGTCGAACGAAGAAATCCTCCGCACCTTTTACCAGGTGGAGCGGATTTCCCTGCGCGATAAGGAACTCCTCTGGAACGTTTCGCCGGGCATCGTGGAGCGGAAGCTGACCCACGAAATCCGGAATCCCAAATCCGAAGAAGTGATCATCGGCGCCCACAAGCGCATTACCGAAACCCTCTTCAAGGAACTCATCAAGGCCAAGATTTCCCAGGTCCGCGCGGCTCTTGCCGATCTGGAAGGCGCGTACAGCGTCGCCGACGTCGTCAATCGCCAGACCGGCGAAGTCCTGCTCGAAGCCAACAAGCCGCTTACTGCCGATCTCTGGCAGGCGTTTGCCGAGGGCGGCATCACCGAAGTCGACATCTTCTTCCCGGAGCGCGACGACATCGGCCTGGTGCTCTCCCGCACGCTCGACAAGGATTCCATCCGCTCTTCGAAGGAAGCGCTGATCGAAATCTACCGCAAACTGCGTCCCGGCGATCCCCCGACGCTTGAAACGGCTACCAATCTCTTCCGCGGCATGTTCTTCGATCCGCGCAAGTACGATTTCAGCCGCGTCGGCCGCTTGAAGTTCAACATCAAGATGGGGCTCGATACCCCGCTCGATAATCGCACCCTGGACACCACCGACTTCGTTTCAGCCATCAAGTATCTCTTCAAGCTGCGCAAGAACATCGGCGTGGTGGACGACATCGACCATCTGGGCAACCGCCGCGTCCGCGCGGTCGGTGAACTCCTTGAAAACCAGTTCCGCATCGGCCTGGTCCGCATGGAACGAGCCATCAAGGAAAAGATGAGCGTGTACCAGGAAATGTCCACGGCTATGCCGCACGACCTGGTCAACGCCAAGCCGGTCATGGCGGCCATCCGCGAATTCTTCGGAAGTTCGCAGTTAAGCCAGTTCATGGACCAGACCAACCCGCTCAGCGAAATTACCCACAAGCGCCGCCTTTCGGCCCTTGGTCCTGGGGGCCTTTCGCGCGAGCGCGCGGGTTTTGAGGTGCGCGACGTTCACCCAACGCACTACGGCCGCATCTGCCCGATCGAAACGCCGGAAGGTCCGAACATCGGCTTGATCAGCTCGCTCAGCTGCTTCGCCCGTATCAACGATTACGGCTTCATTGAATCGCCCTACCGCCGCGTGAAGGGTGGACGTATTATAGACTACGTCCACATCGTCAATGCCGGCGACAGTGAGTTCAAGGCCGGGGACATCGTCGAACGCGACCGCGTCGAAGAGCTCAACGACGAGCTGAAGCGCCGCAAGGTCGTCTACGAACCCTATTGCTTCTATCTCTCGGCATGGGAAGAGGACAAGTACGTCGTCGCCCAGGCCAACGTTTCGCTTGACGAGCGTTTGAAGATCACCACGGAACTCGTCAACTGCCGGCAAGCCGGAAACTTCGTGCTGAAGCATCGCGATGAAGTCGACTACGTCGACGTCTCGCCGAAGCAGCTCGTTTCCGTCGCCGCCAGCTTGATTCCGTTCCTCGAAAACGACGATGCCAACCGCGCCTTGATGGGTTCCAACATGCAGCGCCAGGCCGTGCCCTTGATTCGCGGCGAAGCGCCGCTCGTCGGCACCGGCATGGAGCGCGTCACTGCCCGCGATTCCGGCGCGGTCGTGCTCTGCAAGCGCGACGGCATCGTGGACCAGGTGGACTCCGAGCGCATTATCGTGCGCGTCGAAAGCGACCACTCCGGCGTCCTCAGCCGCGAAGTTGGTGCGGACATTTACACGCTGACCAAGTTCAAGCGCTCCAACCAGAACACTTGCATCAACCAGAAGCCGCTCGCTCGCGTGGGCGACCGCGTGAAAAAGGCCCAGGTGCTCGCCGACGGTCCCTGCACGGACCGCGGTGAACTCGGACTCGGCCGCAACGTGCTGGTGGCTTTCGTGCCCTGGCGCGGGTACAACTTCGAAGACGCCATCCTTGTCAGCGAAAAGCTGGTGAAGGACGATTACTACACCTCGATCCACATCGAGGAGTACGAAATCGAGGCGCGCGACACGAAGCTTGGCCCCGAAGAAGTCACGCGCGACATCCCCAACATCAGCGAGTCGTTCCTTCGCAACCTCGACGAAAGCGGCGTCATCCGCATCGGCGCGGTCGTGAAGCCGGGCGACATCCTCGTTGGCAAGGTTACGCCCAAGGGCGAAACCACGCTGACGCCGGAAGAGAAACTCCTCCGCGCCATCTTTGGCGAAAAAGCCGGCGACGTGCGCGACGCTTCTCTCTACTGCCCCCCGGGCATCGAAGGCACCATCGTGGACGTCAAGATCTTCACCCGCAAGGGCGGAGAAAAGGACGAGCGCCACAAGGCCATCGAAGCTGCACAGGTCTTCAAGCTCGAACGGAACCTTGCGGACGAAATCCGCATCCTCACCGACGAGCGCCTGAAGCGCCTGGGCGATCTGCTGGGAGGCAAGATTCTTCAGGCCGATCTGCACGACGAAAAGACCAACAAGCGCCTGTTGACCAAGGGCGTCGAACTCACGCGCGACCTGATCGAAAAGATCTCCACGCGCAACCTCAAGCGCCTGAAGCTCAACGAGAAGGATCCTCTTCTGATCGAAAAGATCGAAGAGATCGAGGAGATGACCTCGCGCCAGATCGACGTGCTCCGCAAGATCACCGAAGAGCGCAAGGAAAAGCTCAAGAAGGGCGACGAGCTGCCCCCGGGCGTCATCAAGCTGGTCAAGGTCTACATCGCCATGAAGCGCAAGCTCTCGATCGGCGACAAAATGGCCGGCCGCCACGGCAACAAGGGCGTCATCGCGCGCGTCGTTCCGGAAGAAGATATGCCTTCTCTCCCGGACGGCACACCGGTGGAAATCGTTCTGAACCCGCTCGGCGTTCCTTCGCGCATGAACGTCGGACAGATTCTTGAAACGCACTTGGGCTGGGCTGGCAAGGAACTCGGCAACAGCCTGAAGCGCCTGCTGAGCAAGGAAGTGAAAGCTGAAGCGATTCGCCGCTGGTACCGCGAAGTCTTCACCGAAACGGCAATCTGGAAGTCGCTCTCGAAGTTGAGCGACGACGAGTTGCTGGAATATTCCGAAGGCTTCAAGGACGGCATTCCCTTCGCCACGCCGGTATTCGACGGTGCGCGCGAACCGGAAATCCGCCACCTGCTTGAAGTCGCGGGCCTGCCCCACGCCGGAAAGATCAACCTGTTCGACGGCATGACCGGCGAGCAGTTCGATCAGCCCGTCACCGTCGGCTACATCTACATGCTCAAGCTCTCCCACTTGGTCGACGACAAGATCCACGCTCGCTCCATCGGACCCTACTCCTTGATCACCCAGCAGCCGCTGGGCGGCAAGGCGCAGTTCGGCGGCCAGCGGTTCGGCGAAATGGAAGTTTGGGCGCTTGAAGCCTACGGCGCCGCGCACATTTTGCAGGAACTCCTGACCGCGAAGTCCGACGACGTCTATGGCCGCGCCAAGATCTACGAGGCCATCGTCAAGGGCGAACCGGGCATCGAACCGGGCGTTCCCGAATCGTTCAACGTGCTCGTCCGGGAGTTGCAGTCACTCTGCCTCGACGTCGAGTTGATGAAGCGCCAGAAGCCGACCGCCGATAAGGCCGCCGACTAGCAGCACAGGGTTCAGCCTGTGTTCTTTCTGGCCGGAGAGTTAGCAGTTTTCCGCAGTTGGGTTCTCAGCCGTCCTGGCGGCCTTCTGAAAGGAAGGCCGCCGGAACGCGACCCCGGCGAAAGCTGGGGAGGAGGAAACGACCTTGTATCGCAGCAGCCCTTATGATCGCGCCAGTTTGATCGCGGACTTCGATTCCATTCGCATCAGTTTGGCGAGTCCTGAAAAAATTCGTTCCTGGTCCCACGGCGAAGTCACCAAGCCGGAGACCATCAACTACCGCACTTTCAAGCCCGAACGCGACGGCTTGTTCTGCGCCAAGATTTTCGGTCCGGTCACGGACTGGGAATGTTTGTGCGGAAAATACAAGCGCATGAAGCATCGCGGAGTGATCTGCGACAAGTGCGGCGTGGAAGTCACGCTGAGTAAAGTCCGCCGCGAGCGCCTGGGCCACATTGAGCTGGCTTCGCCCTGCTCTCACGTCTGGTTCTTCAAGGGCCTGCCCAGCCGCATCGGCTACCTGCTGGACATTTCCATGCGCGACCTCGAACGCATCCTGTACTTCGAAGCCTTCGTCGTCGTGGACGTCGGCGAAGTCGCCATCCTCAAAGAGCGCCAGGTTCTTCAGGAAGAGGAGTACCGCAAGCTCGCCACGGAATATCCGGGTCAGTTTGTCGCCAAGATGGGCGCGGAAGCCATCAAGGAACTCCTGCGCCGCGTGGAAGTCGACAAGCTTTCCGACGAACTCCGCGAAAAAATGAAGGCGGATCCCTCGCTGCAGAAGCGCATCAAGTTCGCAAAGCGCCTGAAGGTTCTCGAAGCCTTCCGCAAGTCCGGCAACAAGCCCGAGTGGATGATTCTGGACGTTATCCCGGTGCTTCCGCCGGAGCTGCGCCCGCTCGTGCCTCTGGACGGCGGCCGCTTCGCCACTTCCGACCTCAACGACCTCTATCGCCGCGTCATCAACCGCAACAACCGGTTGAAGAAGCTCATGGAACTCCGCGCACCGGACGTCATCGTCCGCAACGAAAAGCGCATGCTTCAGGAAGCCGTGGACGCTTTGTTTGACAACGGCCGCCGCGGGCGTGTGCTGCGCGGCACCAACAACCGCCCGCTCAAGTCCCTGAGCGACACCCTCAAGGGCAAGCAGGGGCGTTTCCGCCAGAACCTCCTCGGCAAGCGCGTGGACTATTCCGGCCGCTCCGTAATTGTCGTTGGTCCGGAACTCAAGCTCAACCAGTGCGGCCTGCCCAAGAAAATGGCCCTCGAGCTGTTCAAGCCGTTCATCTATCACAAGCTCGAAGCCCAGGGCCACTGCACCACCATCAAGCAGGCAAAGGAAATGGTCGAACAGCAGGACGCCGTCGTGTGGGACATCCTCGAAGATGTCATCCGCGAGCATCCCGTGCTGCTCAACCGCGCTCCCACGCTGCACCGCCTGGGCATTCAGGCCTTCGAACCGACCCTCGTCGAAGGCAAGGCCATCCGCATTCACCCGCTCGTCTGCACCGCGTTCAACGCGGACTTCGACGGCGACCAGATGGCCGTGCACATCCCGCTTTCGCCGGAATCCCAGGTCGAAGCGTCCGTGCTGATGCTCAGCTCGCGCAACATTCTTTCGCCCGCGCACGGCCTGCCTCTGGCCGTTCCGTCGCAGGACATGGTCCTTGGCATTTATTACCTGACCAAGAACAAGCCCGGCGCCAAGGGTGAAGGCCGCGTCTTCGGCACCGCCGACGACGTTTCGCTCGCGCTCGAAGCCGGCGAAGTCGAGCTCCTCACTCCGATTCGCCTCCGCTACACCGGCGAAGTCATTGACCTGACCACGGCGTTTGACAACCAGGACGTTACGCACACCGAACCCGTGAAGATGCAGCGGCAATTTATCCAGACCACCGTCGGCCGCGTGATCTTCAATTCGAACCTGCCGAAGCAGATGCCGTACATCAACGGCCTGCTCAAGAAAAAGGGCGTGCAGCAGCTTGTCTATTACGCCTACTTGCGCTTTGGCCTGGAGTCCACCGTCGAACTGCTCGACCACTTGAAGGCGCTCGGCTTCACCTACGCCACCAAGTCCGGCATCTCCATCGGCATCGACGACATGCTCATCCCCAGCGACAAATACAAGCTGGTGGAAAACGCCGAAAAGGAAGTCGTCAAGGTGCAGCAGCAATACCTCGACGGCGCCATCACCAACGGCGAACGCTACAACAAGGTCATCGCCATCTGGGGCGACGTCACCGAAAAAGTTGCCGACGAGATGTTCAAGGCCCTGGAAACCCAGGACCGCGACGGCAACATCAACCCTGTTTACATCATGGCCGACTCCGGCGCCCGCGGTTCCAAGCAGCAGATTCGCCAGCTTTCAGGTATGCGTGGATTGATGGCCAAGCCTTCCGGCGAAGTCATCGAAACCCCCATCACCTCGAACTTCCGCGAAGGTTTGACCGTGCTGCAATACTTCATCTCCACGCACGGCGCGCGCAAGGGCTTGGCTGATACCGCCTTGAAAACCGCCGACTCCGGCTACCTCACGCGGCGTCTTGTGGACGTAGCGCAGGATGTCATCATCAACGAGTACGATTGCGGCACCTCCGACGGCATCTACGTCGAACCCATCATCGAAGCCGGCGTCGAAGTCGAGCCGTTGCGCGACCGCGTTGTCGGCCGCGTTTCACTCGAAAAGATCAAGGACTTCGAGGGCAGCGTAATCGTCGACGTCAACCAGGAAATCACCGAGGAACTCGCCAACCAGATCCAAGCCGCGGGTATCGAGCGCGTGCGCATCCGTTCCGTGCTCACCTGCGAATCGCGCCGTGGTGTTTGCGCTCTTTGCTACGGGCGCAACCTCGCCTCCGGCCGAATGGTCGAACTCGGCGAAGCCGTCGGCGTCATCGCCGCGCAGTCCATCGGCGAACCCGGCACGCAGCTCACCATGCGCACGTTCCACATCGGTGGTGCGGCCACCCGCGTCAGCGAGCGCTCCACTCTCGAAGCCAAGAACAACGGCGTCGTGAAGTTCGTCGAACTTCGCCACGTCGAAGGCCGCGGCGGCACCGCCATCGCCATGAACCGCTCGGGCCTCGTCGTCATTCTCGACGAGAAGGGCCGCGAAAAGGAACGCTACCACGTCGTTTACGGCGCCCGCTTGCGGGTCAAGGACGGCGACATGGTCAACCAGGGACAGATCCTCGCCGAATGGGATCCGTTCACCTTCTCGATCCTCACTGAAACCGCAGGCTCGGTGAAGTTCGACGATCTCCGTCCGGGCCTTACGATCGAAGAGCAGGTGGACGAAGTCACCGGCCTCTCGCAGCTTGTTGTCACACTGCCGCCGGGCGATGAAAAACACCAGCCTGCAATTCTCGTCCGCGATTCTTCCGGCAAGGTCCGCAAGAAGTACCTCATGCCCTCCCGCGCCCACTTGATGGTGCAGGATGGCGACGAGGTCCAAGCCGGCGACGTGCTCGCGAAGATCCCGCGCGAAACCACCAAGACCAAGGACATCACGGGCGGTCTGCCGCGCGTGGTCGAGCTGTTCGAAACCCGCAAGCCCAAGGATCCCGCTGTCATCAGCGAAATCGACGGCACTGTCCGGTACGGCGAAATCGCCAAGGGCATGCGCAAAATCTATGTCGAAAGCGAAGATGGCAAGACGTCCAAGGAATATGCCATCCCGCGCGGCGTGCACATCAACGTTCAGGAAGGCGAGCACGTCCGCGCCGGTGAAGCGCTCATCGACGGCCCGCTCAACCTCCACGACCTGCTTGCGGTTCTGGGCGAAAAATATACCCAGGCCTACCTCGTCAACGCGATTCAGGAGGTTTACCGCCTGCAGGGCGTCAACATCAACGACAAGCACATTGAGACCATCTCGCGCCAGATGATGCGCTGGGTCAAGGTCGAGGACGTCGGCGACACCACGTTCCTCCTCGAGGAGCAGATCGACAAGTTCCGCTTCCGCGAGGAAAACGATCGGATCATCGCCGAAGGTGGGCGTCCCGCAACCGGCCGTCCGCTGCTCCTTGGCATCACCAAGGCGTCGCTCTCGACCGATTCGTTCATCTCCGCGGCCAGCTTCCAGGAGACCACCCGCGTCCTTACCGAAGCGGCGGTCGCCGGCAAGGTGGATTACCTGCGTGGTCTGAAGGAAAACGTCATCATGGGCCGGCTCATTCCCGCCGGCACGGGTCTTGAACACTACCGCAGCCTGCAGTTGCTGACCGAAGTTCCCGTCCAGCAGCCCGCGGAAGAACTCCCCGAGGCCGCCGACTTCGCCAGCGCCGAGGACGCAGCCAGCCTCGACTTCCTGAGCGGCAAAGACGACGACGCCGACGCAGCCACAGCCACCGAAGGCCAGGACTAGCCCCGGTAGCACAGGCCTGCCTGCCGCAGGCAGGTTTCAGCCAGTGCTGCTGTACAACCCCAAATTAAAAGCGTCCCGGTGCAAACCGGGACGCTTTTTTGCTGTGCCGAGCAGGGTCGATAGCTTGGAAGTGAAAGTCCTCTCTGTGGCAGCGCTGTGCGCGGAGCTCGCCACGCGTACCACGAGTTCGAAACAACAACTCGAGCGCAACACGTCCAGGTTGCGGAACAACGGCACGGGCCAATTGTGACCCCGGGAGAGACTCCATGCGCCGTGGCACCGGCATTTTCAACGGGGCACCGACCGTCACCGGCACGTTCGGCCCGAAGTACAAGTCCTTTGCGCACCAGGGGGGCTGAACGGTATCTTTCTCGAGGGGCTCGTCATCATCGGCGTTTGCACGGCAAGAAACGCAGCCTATTGTTTTGGATTTGGCTCGAACTGATAACCGACGCCGCGAATTGTCAGCAGGTGGACCGGCTTGCCCGGCTCCCGCTCGATGTAGCGTCGCAGGCGAACGATGAAATTATCAATTGCCCGCGTGTCTGTATCCTCGTGCAAATCCCAGACGTCCTCCAGAATCGCTTTGCGCGACACCGGCCGCCCAGCGTTCCGGATCAGGTAGCGGAAAAGCTCCATCTCCATCAGCGTAAGCTGCACCACCTTTTCGCCCATCTGCAGGCGAAGATTCCGGAAATCTACCAGCTTGTCTCCAAAGCGGTAGTTTTCTTCCGAACGGCTTTCCGGCGTGGCGCGCTTGGCAACCGGTGCTGCCGAGTTCTGAGACCACTCTTTGCGACGCAACAAGCTTTCGATTCGCGCCAGCAGGATGGCCAGGTTGAACGGCTTCGGCAGGTAATCGTCGGCGCCCGATTCAAATCCCTTCAGCACGTCTTCCGCCCGGCCCCGCGCCGTCAGCATCAGCAGTGGAATATAGTTCTTCGCTTCGCGCAATTCACGCGCCACCGAAAATCCGTCTTTCCCCGGCAACATCACGTCCAGCACCAGCGCATCGTAATTTTCGTTTTTGGTTAACAAGCGCGCCAACGCCTCTTCGCCACGGTCGGAGATTTGCACGGAGTGACCCTCCGCTTCCAGGTTAAACCGGAGCCCCTGCGCGAGGTGCGCTTCGTCTTCGACAATCAGGATCCGGCTCATACCCGGTAAATTCTCGGCAGGCGAACAGTAAACGTGCTGCCCCGTCCTTCGCCTTCGCTTTCCGCGTAAACGTTGCCGCCGTGCCGCCGCGCGATCGAGCGCACAATGAACAGCCCTAGTCCGGTCCCCTTGACCTGACCCGCCAGCGGATTCGTCGCCCGGTAGAACCGGTTGAAAATACGCTTCAGCTCGCTGCGCGGAATCCCAATTCCCAGGTCGTGCACCGACAGCAGAACCGTGTCCATGTCCGGCGTCCGCACGTCCACCACGATTTCCCGGTTCTCCCCCGAGTATTTCACCGCATTGTCGAATAGATTGAATACCACCGTGCGCAACTCTTCGGGACTTCCATGAACCAGCAGTCCTTCAGGCGGCGTAACGCCGAAACGCAAGTTTTCCGGCGTCAGATGGTGCCGCAATCGCGTCAGCTCCAGCGCGCTCTTTACCAACTCGGAGAAATCCAGCTCTTGCCAGTTTTTCCGCTTGCTGCGCTGCCGCGCCTCCCCGGCTTTCAGCACTTGCTCCACTGTGCCCAGCAGACGGTCCGTGTCCTCCAGCATGATGCGATAGAATTCGCGCCGTTGCGGCTCGTCCAGCTGCCGGCTTTCGAGCGTTTCCAGATACATGCGAATGGAGGCGATGGGCGTCTTCAGTTCGTGGGTAACGGCGTTCAGGAAACTGTCCTGCTGCTCATTCCGGCGGATTTCGCGCACCAGAAAAACCGTGTTTACCGACAAGCCGCCAATAATCAGTCCGAAGAAAATGATGCCGAAGACCAGCGGCACCACCCGCCGCCAGTTGATCACAATCCAGCTCACGTTGAGTACCATCGTCAACGCCACCAGGAAAACGCCCAGTGTGATGAAAAATGCCATTGATTTTGTGCGGCTGGAGATGCGCATAGGACCTTCCGCTCAAATCATAGTAGCGAAACGCCTGCGACACCACTGTTTGCGGAGAGTTGGCTTCGCGGCCTCCGTCCGTCAGACGGAGCGCCGCCCAGGTCACGATCAGTCGCCGTAAGTCGGCGACATGGGAACGCTCGCCTTGTCCACATCGGACGGCATGATGGGAATGGCCGGAACCGCTGGCTTCGCTTTCCCGGGTTCCTTGAACTGCGGAAGTTTGATGTCCCACGCCAATCCAAGTTTTTTCAACCCCAAAATTCCGTACCAGTTCAAGTCAATCTCATACCAGGCAATCCCGTGCCGAGCCACCTGCGGCGCCGCGTGGTGATTGTTGTGCCATCCTTCGCCAAAGGTAAGCATCGCCACCCAGAAACTGTTCGTCGACGTATCGCCGGTGAGGAACCGCTGCGATCCCCACATGTGCGTCGCGGAGTTCACCAACCAAGTGGAATGCAGCCCAAAAACCGTCCGGAAGAAAAATCCCCACAGCAGGCACGACCATCCGCCAAGCACAAACATCGCCAGCGCCACGAAGCCCATCGGCACCCAGTGCCACTTGCTGATCCACATATGGAATTTGTCTTTGCGCAGGTCGGGAACGTAGGGCAGCAGCTCATCCGCTTTGTTGTGCATTGCCTTGCCCGTCAAGATCCAGCCCATGTGTGCCCACAGCCCGCCATCCTGCGGCGAGTGCGGATCGCCTTCCTTGTCCGTGTTCTGATGGTGAACGCGATGTGTCGCCACCCACGCGATCGGCCCGCCTTCCAGCGCCAGCGTCCCGCAAACCGTCAAAAAGTATTCCACCCATTTCGGAGTCTTATACCCGCGGTGCGTGAGCAGCCGGTGATAACCCATGCCGATGCCCAGGCTCCCAGCCACCCACCAAAACAAAACCGCCAGGGCCACGCCCTTCCAGGTAAAGAAAAACAGCGCCAGAAGGGCGCCGATATGAAATGCGATCATGAACAGTGAGGTAACCCAGATGATCGGCTGGGTGAATGTTTTGTCGCGCTTGAAGATGCTCATAACTCTCGGTGTCCCTCGGTTCGGCTTTTTTGACTCCGACTTCCACCGTAGCATGCGCGGCGAGACACCTCTGTAATAGTTGTGTAATGCTCTCCCGCCGGTTTTCAGAAGTGAAACAAGCACCAGTGCGGCGGCCGGACTGCCCGCGCCAATTTTCCCTGAAAACAGGCTCTACACGCTTGAGTCACCGGCAGTTATGCCGAATCCCTGTCCGTTCTCCCACCAAACAATGCAAATCTGGCCAATCGTACAGGTATGGCACAGGAACGCTTGGCGCCCAACTCACTTGCTGAGTTTCCATTATCTTCCTTATCATTGGAAATCGCCCTCTGCGGGCGATCGCAGCTATTCTCGGCTGACTGGAAGACATGCAGCCTGATTTCGATACCGACAAACCACAATCACTCTCCCCCTCCCGAGAGTCGCGTCCCCCTGCCGTCGAGCGTCTGGAACTATTCGAAAAACGCCAGCAGGAACTCTGGCGCCTCACCTTCTTTGTTCTTTTCCTGGTCAGCGTGGCTTTCGCCTGGATGTCCTGGGACTGGATCAAGTCGTCAAAACTTTACCTTGAGGCACTTCCATTTGGTCTGGTTGCCCTCGTCGCCCTTCTCGGCTGGTATGTCTGGGACAAGACCAGGGAGATTGCCGAGCTGAAAGGCCTGGTCAGGGGCCTCGACAAAAAAGACGCGGTTCTTCCGAGCGACAACCAGCTGCAGCACCTCTTCTCCATGATCTCCAAGTCGCAACAGGGTTTTCGCGACCTGATCGATTCATTCGATGACATCCTCTTGGCCATGGATCTCGAAGGCGAAATTCGCGCCGTCAATCGCAGCTTCGCGGATCTTGTCGGCAAGCCTTTCCAGGAAATCATCGGCAGCCGCCTCGGCGAATTTTTCGAGGATGTGGATGGAAATCCGATCGAGGTCCTCGAAAACGGAAAAACCAGGTTCCTCGAGCGCCGCATCTGGTCCGGTGTCGTTCAGGTCCGCCTGAAAAAGCGCAACTCTGTCTACTTTTTCGATTGCGTCGCCCACGCCATGATTCGCGACGACGAGGTCCACGGTGTTACCGTTCTGGCGCGCGATATCACCGCGATGAAACGCAGCGAGGCTCGCTTCACTGAGCTCTTTGAAAGCCTTCAGGAAGGCATCTACATCGTCACGCCGGAGGACAAGATCCTCGAGGTCAATCCCGCCCTCGTCAGAATGCTCGGCTACTCCTCCAAGGAAGAGCTGATGTCCAAGCGGGTCTCCGAAGTTTTCGTGGATGAATCACAGCGCACCTCGATCATGCGCGAAGTCAGCCGCGAAGCCAGTCCACATGGCCACGAACTTACGTTACACCGCAAGGATGGGCAACCCGTCTATTGCCTGAACACGGCCTCTCCTGTCCGCGACGCCAGCGGTCACGTCATCCGTTTCCAGGGAGCGCTCGTTGACATCACCGAGCGTCGCGCTATCGAGAAACAGCTTCACCAGCAGCAGGAGTTCGCCCGCCGTCTGGTGGACAGTTTCCCTGATTTGATCTTCGTGGTGGATACCGAACGCCGCTACAATTTCGTCAGCGCAAAGTTCAAGGAAGTCCTTGGCTACGAGCCCGCCGAAGTTGTCGGCCTCACGTTCGGTGAGCGTACCCATGTGGATGATCGCCCCGCGATGATGGCCCTGTTCGACGATCTGGTCACTGGAAAACAAAACTTTGCTTCGATCGAGGTTCGCGTCCGCCATAAACAGGGCGAATGGCGCAGTTTGAAATGCAATTTCAGCCCGCTCCTTGACGAACAGGGAAAAATCGAAGGTGCCGTGGTTTCCGGCCGCGACGTCACCGAAGTCAAGCGCCTTGAAACCCAGCTCATCCAGGCCGAAAAACTCGCTGCCATGGGCCAGATGCTCGCCGGTGTCGCTCACGAATTGAACAATCCGCTTACCGCCATCCTCGGTGCCAGCGAACTTCTCCGTGAACGCCAGGGCGTGGACGAAAACACCAAGCGGCAGCTCGAAATGACCCACCGCCAGGCTCGCCGCGCCGCCCGCATCGTCCAGAACCTCCTCGAATTTTCGCGTCCTGCCTCCCCGCAGAAAAAGGCCCTGGATCTCAACGTGGTCATTGACCGCACGCTGCAGCTCCATGATCATTCCCTACGCCGCAACAATGTCGAAGTCGAGTTCCAGTCTGTGCCGGGTTTCCCCCTCATTGTCGGTGATGCGAATCAGTTGATTCAGATTTTCCTGAATCTGATTAGCAATGCCGAACAAGCGATTCGCGAAGCGCGCCCCTCGGGCCGCATCCAAATCCGTCTCGGACGCTCCGGAAATCGCGTCTCCGCCACCGTGCAGGATGATGGCATCGGGATTCCTGCCGAAGTCCTGCCGAAACTCTTTGACCCTTTCTTCACCACCAAACGCCCCGGCGGCGGCACCGGCCTCGGCCTCAGCATTTGCATGTCCATCGTGCGCGAGCACGGCGGCAACATCGAAGCTTCCTCACTCCCCGCCGGCGGCGCTGCATTCACCGTCACCTTGCCGGTTGCGGAGCCGGAGGCTGGCCGGCGCGCCGCCAGCAAGATCGATTCGGGCTCCGGCGAACGCGCCATGCCCACGCTCGACGCCTTCTCGAAACACTCCGTCCTCGTTGTTGACGACGAAGAGAGCATTCGCATGCTCCTCACCGAAGGCCTTGCTGCGTACGGATTGAAGGTGGATTGCGCCGCCACTGCCGAACAGGCCATGAGCCTGGTTCTCAACACCAAATACGACGTGATTCTCTGCGACTTGAAGCTCTCAGGCTCCGGCCCCAACTCCGACGGCTACGGCGTCGCCCAGCGCCTGAAAATTGCCGCGGCTGCCAAACCGCCCGAGATCATCTATATGTCCGGCGACCTGATGTCGGAAGACAATTCCAGACTTCCCCCCGTGGCCCGTCGCCTGCAAAAACCCTTCCGTGTTTCTGACGTTCTGCACATGCTGACAGAGATCTTCAGCCCGTCTCCGGTTCAATCCACCAGAGAATAAAGCCTTCGCCAGATCACAATCGCCGTAGCGGGCACCTAAAAGGGGGCCCCGCGTGCTCCTGACCCGGTCCCAATTGAACCGGGCGCGTATGAGCCTTCGACGTCTACTTGCCGGCCTTCCCCGTCGTCGCGTCCAGCCCGAAATCCCACACGTAGAGATTCAGCCCCTCCGCCAGCACTTCCGCCAGCACATACTCACCCGGCGGCAGAGGCTGGCTCAGCGTAAAGCGGTAAACGTTCGGAGCGACTTCCCATCTCTGCGTCGCGATTACATTCATGTTTTCGCTGACCGCCTGGCCAAAAAGCGTGCCGATGGACTGGAGTTCCCGGCTGTTCCGCCCCACCCTGGTTCTCACCAGTTCCACGTCCGGCCCGGACTCACCCGCCCTCCGGCTTCTCTGGATCGAACTCGTCGAATTCGGGTCTGGTGGCGCTTCCCGCAGGTAGAATTCCGGATTGGTCGTCTTCAGCCGCACCGCGGCGTGCGCCCCCTGCATCACCACAGTCTGCTTTCCCGGCACGACCTTTACGGGCGACAATATCTCCGCGACCACCCGCTTTTTATCCGTTTTCATTTCCGAACTGGCCTGGTCCAGTATCCGGATCGATTTTCCTTCCACTACAAACATTCCTTCGCCCGACGGCAGAAACGCCCCGTCCCCAACCCGCAAGCTCGCGTCAATATCCGCGACGTTGTCCATACGCCGCGCCTCTTCCTGTTTATGGACTTTTTCTACCAGCTCCGTGGACTGTTTTTCCATCTCCGCTTCTGCTTTGGCGGTCGCGTTCCAGTCGACCAGCGAAGCCGGCAGCTCCTCCCAGGCGCCTCGCTCCATGCTGAAATACCGGACGTGGTCGCCGTTCCGCTGGTATTCCCGCACCAGCTGGTATGTGCCGTCGGTCAGCATCAGCTTCAATCCGCGAGGGTAGACTTCGCTCTTCCTTTCCGTGGTGGCGGTTTTCGGTTCCTGAGCGCCGCCGGGAGTAGACAAACCGGACAGGGCGAAAAGGGGCAGGCACAAACTGAGGAGGAAGCCGGGAGCGAGAAGGCCTTTGGTGTGTCGACAAGCCATGAGGACTCCAGACAACGCGCCCGCAACAGGTCGGACGCTTTATCTCTAAGCAGGATAGCTCGGGCTTGGCGCGCACCGCAAGACAGCTCGACTGGCGGGGAACTTCAAGGCAGGACCGGCAACCGAAGGGGGACGGAGATCCCCCGAGGGCGGGCGCAGCGCTCCTAGTGGGAGCAGCGCGGGAACAGAGTAACCAGAACCATCAGGTCCGACAGGGTAAACAGCCACTGGTCGGCCTGTGCGCCAGCGGCCTCGGCCGCTCGCGCGATCATCCCAAGATGCCGGCTCTTTGCGAAATTGTGCACATGCTCCACGCAGATGCCGGTCAGGTTGGCTACTTCCGCGTCGGTGAATATTTTCTGGCTCGATTTGACGGTAACCACGGGTTGCCTCACGGTGTCTCCATCCTTTGCCCTGGCATTATTGTGATGCTAGGCGTAGGTTAGAAGATGCAAATCACTAGAGCAATAGTCGTTCCGTTTCACCACGATAAAACTTCTTCACTAGTACTTTTTCATTTGCCTGTGGAAATGCGGCTTTTCCCGTCTTTTCAGCGCTTTTGGGGTACGGGTACCGGCAAAATCTGACTGGCGAGAATATGCAAAAACATACCTAAGTGGAGAATTTCCTACAGCTTTCGGGAAAGTTTCGCTCCAATCTCCCGCACCTGTTTTGTGTGCCGGAGCTGATGTGCCGCAATCATTTCCATCCATTCATATGTGTTTAACATTCCCAGAAAGGGATGCCGCCAGCAATAAACGCTCAAATCCCTGCCTTCTGTCTCCGAGATAAACGCCAGCGTTCGTTCGCGCACCCCGCGCAGTCTGCCGAGCATCGCCTCTTTTTCCGCCATCAGGCACGGGTCGAGCGGCACCGGTGATTTTCGGCGGATCACCCGCGCCTCCACCAGCCATAGCGGCAGGTGCATTCGCTTCGGGAACGGAACCGGAAGGGGGGACTTTTGTGTCAATTGGTCGACTCTGGTGATGACCCCGCGCTCCACTACCACGAGGTGGGCCACAAGCTCCGCTGCCGACCATTCATTCAACCCGGGGCAGTTGTCCCACTTTTCCGCTGAAATCGCATCCGCAGCCCGAAAGAAGGCGGTCTGCGCACGCGCAAGTTTTTCGCGAATCGGCTGGAGAGCGCGCACGGCCATACTCTATCTCGGGTGGATCCTTCTCTCGTCAGTCTTCAATGCAGTGGCTGGCTTAAAGGCCCGCCGGAGATTGGCCGGCTCCTTGGCGTTTTAGGGGTGGAAAGGCCGTATCTAAACCGTCGCCCCGCCCGCCTCCTCAAACGCGTGTGCCAACTGCAACACCCTGGCCTCCCCGAACGCCGGCCCAAAAATCTGCAATCCCACGGGCAGCTTTCCCGAGATCTTTCCGCAAGGCAGGGATATCCCCGGCAAACCGGCCAGCGACCCAGTAACCGTATAAATATCAGCAAGATACATCTGCAGGGGATCGTTCGTGCGTTCCCCCAGGCTAAACGGCGGCACCGGAGAAGTCGGCGTCACAATCGCGTCCACTTTCTCGAAGGCGTTCCGGAAGTCCTGCGCGATCAGTGCCCGAACCTTCTGCCCCTTCAGGTAATATGCGTCGTAGTAGCCCGCAGACAGCACATAGGTTCCGAGCACGATCCGCCGCTTCACTTCAGCCCCAAATCCTGCGCCGCGTGTTTTCCGGTATGTCGCCACCAGCGTATCGGCTTCCTCGCGCAGGCCGTAACGCACCCCGTCGTACCTCGCCAGGTTGGAGCTCGCTTCCGCCGTCGCAATAATGTAGTACGTCGCAATGGCATAGTCCGTATGCCGCAGCTCGATATCCATCAGCTGGCAGCCCAGCGTGCGCAACAACTCAATTCCCGCAGTGATCTTTGCGCGGACCCCGGAGTCCATCCCTTCGCCATAATATTCCTTCGGGATGCCGATCTTCATCCCCTTCACGGGCTTCTTTAATTCCCTGGTGTAGTCCTCCACCGGCGCCGTCGTCGAGGTCGAATCGTTCGGATCGCGCCCGGCCATAACCTTCAACACCGCCGCAACGTCCCCCACGTTCCGCGCAAACGGCCCGATCCGGTCCAGCGACGAAGCAAATGCGATCAGCCCATATCGCGAAACTCGCCCGTAACTCCCCATCATGGCCGGTATTCCGCAAAACGCCCCAGGCTGCCGGATCGATCCGCCCGTATCCGTCCCCAGTGAAGCCACCGCCAAATCCGCCGCCACCGCCGCAGCCGAACCGCCGCTCGATCCGCCCGGCACGGTGCCCGGCGCCGCCGGATTCTGCACCGGCCCATACGCCGAATTTTCGTTGGAACTGCCCATCGCAAACTCGTCGCAGTTGGTCTTGCCCAGAATCACCGCGCCCGCCGCTTCCAACCGGCTGACTGCCGTAGCGTCATACGGTGGAATGTAATTGTTGAGAATCTTTGAGCCGCAAGTGGTGCGCACTCCGCGCGTGCTGATCACATCCTTCACCGCGATCGGCACGCCCGCCAGCGCCGGCAGCGGCTTGCCCGCCGCCACCGCCGCATCAATCTTGTCCGCCTGCGCGTACGCCCGCTCCTCACTCAAGGTCAAATACGCGTTCAACTCCCCATTGCGCGCCGCAATCCTCTTAAAATGTTCTGCCGCCAGCTCCCGCGCCGAAACCTTCTTCGCCGCAATCGTCGCCTTCACGCTCTCAATCGTCCAGCCGCTTGTCATCAGTTCTCCGAACTCTCCGTGCCCTCTGAGCGTCTGCTTCTCTGAACTCTGCGTTAAAAAACCTTCAACCGATCGCAGATCAACCCGCGAAACCCCTCCGTTGCTTTACTTCCTTAACCTCCATTATCTCTCAATGACCTTTGGCACCCGGAAATACGGCGCCTCAGGATCCGGCGCCTGCTTCAAAATGTCTCCCGCCACAGCGCAAGGAACCACGACGTCCTCGCGCAGGGTCGCGTCCGCCGTCTGATCGTCCGCCAACACCTGCGCCATCGGCTCCACGTTCGCCGTATCCAGCTCGTTCAGCTTCCCGATATATTCCAGAATCTCGTCAATCTGCGCGCGGTACATCTCCAGCTCCGCGTCGCTCAAATCGAGGTATGCCAGTTCCGCCACCCGCAGCACGTCTTCTCTTGAAATCTTCACCTGGTAGCCCTTTCACTTTTTGCCAGAATCGGAATTGGATATTAGCACGGCTGGATCGCCTTGCTCACAGACAGCGGGTGAGCCTCAAGACTTTCTTTGGTTCCCATCCTTCATCCATTGTGCTTGAGGGTGCGGTATTTATCGTTCCAGAAACGAACGGGTTGCGCGTGTTGTTCGTGACTTAGCCAGTCACAATTTTCCTTCAGGTTAGGGTCGCCACTGAAGACCAGGGGTGTTTGGTGCCACTTTATCCTGCCCACGAAACTCGGACCGGGCTTGAGATTTGTCAACAGAATATGGTTCGAGATATTTCTGATCGAATGGAACGGTTGGTACCGAGAAGGTGTGTCCTTTAGGATCTTGAACGACGAAATCGTCCCGGCTCCATAATCCCGCTAATTTAAGACCTGGCAGTTGTCTTGAGACTTCGTAACGGTCTCCTGCCGGATCAATCTCGGATTCGGCAAAGAGAACTGGGTAATCTTCGCCATGCCAGCCTTCAATCATAGCTACCTCGCACGAGGTCTATGGTCTCTGGCGTCGACCGGCTACCGTCACCTGCTAACCGCTTCGGCTGCCTTGCGCGGGTACTTCGTGCTGACGTAGTCATCGAGCAGCTTTTTGAACGCCACCGCCAGCTCGTCGTAGTTGCCTTCAAGCGTCATCGCCTTTTGCCCGTCAATATAGACCGGGCAGCGCGGCGCTTCGCCCGTTCCCGGCAGGCTGATGCCGATATTCGCGGCCTTCGATTCGCCCGGGCCGTTCACGATGCAACCCATCACGGCCAGGGTCATCGTTTCCACGCCTTCAAACTGGGTCTTCCACGTCGGCATCATCTCGCGAATGTAATCCTGTGTGCGCTCGGCCAACTCCTGAAACGTCGTGCTGGTCGTCCGTCCGCAACCTGGGCACGCCGTCACGCTCGGCGAAAATGACCGCAGACCCAGCGCTTGCAGAAGTTCACAGCACGCATACACTTCCTCGCGCCGGTCGCCGCCCGGCTTCGGCGTCAGCGAAATTCGAATGGTGTCGCCAATCCCATCCGCCAAGAGCACGCCCAGCGATGCCGACGACCACACCAGCCCCTTCATCCCCATCCCCGCTTCGGTCAATCCGAGGTGCAAAGGCTGTTCGGTCTTCCCCGACAAATCCCGATACACGGTAATCAAATCCCGCGGCCGCGAAGTCTTGCACGAGATAATAATCTGGTCGTTGCGCAACCCGCTCTCGAGCGCCAGCTCGGTCGACTGCAACGCCGAAAGCACCATGCAATCGTTGATGATCTCTTCGCTTTCTTTCCCCAGGTTCTTGTCGGTGTTTTCCTGCATCTTGCGCATCACCAATTCTTGATTCAGCGATCCGCCATTCACGCCGATGCGCACCGGCTTGCCGTGGTCCACGGCCACTTTGCAGATCGTCGAAAATTGCTCATCCCGCCGCTGCCCTGCGCCCACGTTGCCCGGATTGATCCTGTATTTGTCCAGTGCCGCCGCGCACTCCGGAAATTTCGTCAGCAGCACGTGCCCGTTGTAGTGAAAATCGCCGATGATCGGCACGTTCGAGCCAGCCTCCAGCAGGCGCTTCTTGATCACCGGCACGGCCGCCGCTGCTTCCGGCACGTTCACTGTCCAGCGCACGATTTCGCTGCCCGCTTCGGCCAACTCCAGCGTCTGCTGCAGCGTGGTCTCCACGTCCGCCGTATCCGTGTTGGTCATGGACTGCACCACAATCGGCGCGCCTCCGCCCACCGCGATGTGCCCTACCTTCACGCCATACGTTTTCTTCCGCGGATGCCGCAGAGCGGTGGCATCGAATCCCGCAATCTGGTTCAACATATCCATCCATTTTACCAGCCCTCGCGCATTTGTGTCTCCTAACCTGCGCCGCGTGCGTCGTCAAGGGAAGTGCCCGGTCTTACCGCCCTAATCCCGGCAATTCCGGGCAGGGGAAAATAGTGCTTGACATATTCCTATATAGGAATATAATTCTTCCATGCCTCGCGCTTCCACCACCTCCGACGCCTTTAACGCCGTGGCTGAGCCCCGCCGCCGCGACATTCTCAGTTTCCTTGTATCCGAGGAGCGCCCCGTAAACGACATCGTCGCCACTCTCAACCTGCCTCAGCCTTCTGTCTCCAAGCACCTTCGCGTGCTGCTCGAAGTCGGCCTTGTTGACGTGCGCCGCGACGGACGCCAGATGTTCTATCGCACCAACGCCGAGGCCATCCGTCCACTCCACGAATGGACCGGCACATTTGAGCGATACTGGCGGAATCAGCTCGCCCGCGTGAAAGAGCGCGCGGAGGCCAGCGAGAAGCCCAAATAGGATTTCCAATTCATCTCAATCCGAGGAGAAAAACATGAGCTCACCCGCACCAAGCATGTTGGATAGTTTGACCCTGAATATCACCCAGGAAATTCACGTCAGCGCTTCGCTCGACACCACCTTTGCCGCGCTGCTCGAGCAGCTGGGACCCTACAACGAAGTCGGCGAAGCGAAACCCATGCCGATGAACATCGAGCCGTGGCCCGGCGGCCGCTGGTACCGCGATCTTGGCGACGGCAACGGCCATTACTGGGGCACGGTGCAGGCTATCAAGCGGCCGGCGTTGCTCGAAATCTGCGGCCCGCTCTTCATGTCGCACCCGGTCGTCTCCAACGTGCAATACCGCTTGAGCGAAGTCCCGGGCGGAACGCTGATCAAATTCCACCACTCGGCGTTCGGCCTGCTTGTCGACGCCGACCGCAAAGTGCAGGACGGCTGGAAATACATCCACGAACGCGTAGCGCGCCGCGCCGAAGCGGGCCGCAAGCACTAATTCGCGGCGCGAAGGAGAAACTGACCATGTGCCCAATTTGCATCGTCAGCGCCGGAGCGTTTGCCGTCAGCGTCACTTCGAGCGGTGGCGTGGTCGCGCTGGCGCTCATCAAAGTTCGCCGCATCAAGCGTTTCCGTAGACTCAATCCCGTTTCAAAAGCACCTGAAACAAAAATGAAGGAGAAGCAGTCATGACCACTACCACGCTCGAGCGTCCCCGCATCGCATCGCCAGCCGAATGGCTGGCGGCGCGGAAGGCGCTGCTGAAGAAAGAAAAGGAGCTCACGCATCTCCGCGATGCGCTTGCCGCCGAACGCCAGGCCCTGCCGTGGGTCCGTGTCGAAAAGAATTATGTTTTCGACGCGCGCGGCGGGAGAAAATCCCTTGCGGATCTGTTCGACGGCCGCAGCCAGCTGGCCGTTTACCACCTGATGTTTGGTCCCGACTGGGCCGAAGCCTGCCCGAGTTGCTCGATGATCGCCGACGGCTTCGACGCCGCGACCGTGCACATTAGGCAGCGCGACGTATCGTTCGCCGCGATTTCCCGCGCGCCGCTGCCGAAGATCGAAGTGTTCAAAAAGCGCATGGGCTGGCGGTTCCCTTGGGTCTCTTCGCACGACACCAGCTTCAACCGGGACTTCCGCGTCTCCTTCACCAAGGAAGAGCTGGCGGCCGGCAATTGCTACAACTTCGGCACCAGCGGCCACCCCGGCGAAGAAGCTCCCGGCCTCAGTTTTTTTGCCAAGGACGAATCGGGAACTGTCTTCCACACCTATTCCTCGTTTGGGCGCGGGGTTGAAGATATTTTCTCCGTTTATGCATTCCTCGACCGCGCACCCAGGGGGCGCAATGAAGCCGCCCTACCGTTTTCGATGGCCTGGGTTCGCCACCACGACCGCTACGAGGACGGCCGCTTGGCCGACGCGGACAGGCCTTACTGGCCCGCATTTGAAGCGGAGGATGCTGCGCCAGCGAAGCGTTCTGCCGCTGCCAAAGCAGACTCTTCCTGCTGCCACGGCGAAAATCGCTAACTCTTTTTCCTTCTTCCATGTAGCGCTGGCCTCTAAGCCAGTCCTTTTGGATCCAACAACTCGTTTCCTCGTTCCACCCGGTGACGCTCGACCGTTTACGGCCGGCGCCACCGGGAGTCTCAAAAAAACAAAAAGGAGCTTTCACTCATGTCGAAACAAGAAGAAGCAGGACTCATTCTCAAACTTTACGATCTCCGCCGCGAAGAGAAGATGCGCAAGGCCCGCGACTGGTATTTTCGCGACTTCAATCCCCAATCGTTTGCGGACTTCAACGCCGCGATCTTTGGCGAAAATGGCGCTTATCTGCGCATGGTCCTCAGCTATTGGGACATGGCCGGCGCCCTGGTCAAAAACGGCGCCATCAGCCTGGAACTTTTCGCCGACAGCAACGGCGAGCACATCGGCGTCTTCTCCAAGATCGAACCGCTCCTTGGCGAAATCCGCGCTGCGTACGGCTCTCAATTCGCCGCCAGCTTCGAGAAGCTGATCGACGCCACGCCAGACGGCCGCAAGCGTGTCGCCGAGGCCCGCGAGCGAATGAAGGCCATCCACGCCCAAATGGCGCAAGCCGCCCAAAAACAACGCGCCAAGTCCGCGTAACCAAATCCGTTAAGCGAATATCCGTAGCCGCCGCGAAGCGCCCGAGCGTCATTTGCCGCCGGGCGCTTTCCTCTGCGATGTAGGGGCGGCTTTACGCCGCCTTCTCCCTGCTGTCATCCCGAATCTCGGCGCCTTTTTGCGAAGGGTGGGTCTTCTCTTTCTCTCTCCCGCCGGGTGGGGATACCCATGCCGCCACGTAACCAAATCGAATCTAATTTGTGATACATTCCCGGCATGCGCACCCGAACCCTGCCTTCGAGCGTGCCGCTGCTTGCCGCGACGCTCGCTGTTGCTTCCAGCCTTCTATTCGCCAACACCGCCCGCGAGCCTGCGCCGCGCTTCCACGCCACCACCACCAGCGGCGAAAAGTTCACCAACGAATCCATTAAGGGCAAGGTTGTCCTGTTCGAGTTCTGGGCCACCTGGTGCGGCTACTGCGACCATGAAGCTCCGTATGTGGACCAGATCGCCAAGGAGTTCGCCGGTAAAGGCCTCGTCGTGCTGGCGATTGATGTTGGCGAGTCCAAGAAAACCGTGAAACGATATCTGGAGTCCCACCCGCGCTCTGTCCCCATCGTAATGATGGAAGACACCAACCTCGCCGCGATGTATCAGGCCAACGTCTATCCTATCTACATCCTGATCGACCGCGACGGCACCGTCGCCGGCACGCAAAGCGGCGCCGCCGGCGAACCCGCCCTCCGCCGCTTCCTGACGCGCGCCGGCCTCGGCGGCTCCAGCGCCGACTCGGACGACGAGTAGGTCTCTCCCGAATCCGTCCATGACCGCCGCCGAAATCGAGTGCTGCAAGAAGATGGCGGGTAATTGCGATATGGGCGGGGGCAACCACAAATGCTGCGACGTGATGGTGAACCACGGAGTTCCTGTCGCCGCGATCGTGCATAGCTCCGGTCTTCACGCGCTCGCTGTGCCCATGATTCTTACCGATGCGCGGATTGAACTTGCAGCACCTCGCCTCGCGGAAAGAATCGTCGCTTCGATCGTGCAAGCCTCCCCATCGCCTCCCGGATCTACAACTGCCCTGAGACTCTGATTCCCTCCGTTTGCGTTCCGTAAAAACAGGCGCACGCCCACGTGTGTCTGAACTTGCACATTCCGAGGGAATCATGAAGCTATTGTTTACGCTGCTCTGTTGCATGTATCTGGTGCCCAACGCGTCGGCGGACGGTCACGGTCCCGTTTTTGGCCTCGCCACACCCACCAATTCACAAGGAGAGTGGAGCTTCGACACCGGAGTGTTCGGCCGAGCGAACGATTCTGGTTCAGAGGCTTCCTTTCGAGAATTGATCGGGTACGGATTTACGCCGCACGTCACTCTGTTCGTTGGTGCGCCCGTTGTTTCCGGGAGCTTGTAGCTCACTCCAACGCGCATTCAACCCGACACGGATTTCGACGCCACGCTGAAGTGGCGTTTCCAACATCGCGCAACCAAAGTCGGCACGCGAATTGAATCGACGCTTTTTGCGGGCCTCGCTGCGCCGGGGCCTCAATCCGGATTTCGAAATATCGTGACGACAAATGCACCGGGGACCATCGTCGGCGCCGTTACGGGCATGGCCTCGCGCAGTCATTACCTCTGGCTCGGCGCTACGTTCACCAAGTTCTACGAACACGCGGGTTCGAAACGGCCGGATGTTTTCGACTACAGTCTCGTCTACGGCTACCGTCCCCCCAAGTGGCGCCGTCCACCGGACAAATGGGACTGGCGGTTTTTCGCCGAACTGGTTGGTGAACACTTCGACAGCTTTGTCCAGGCTGGCGTCTCGGTCTTGGACGTTCAAGATTTCCGGTGTGCTGATTGCAGCCAGCTTCGTGAATATGTATTACATCGCGCCACGCCTCGAGAGACAGGCTTGTTCTCCCGAAAATCCCGATGCGTGCGAAGCCGCTTCGCGGTTCAGCGAGGTAATCCTGTGGATCTCCGCGACCATTTATGGGGCGGGATTCTTCGTTGCTTTTCTTTTGGGCCCAATCCTCACGCGATTCGACCGGTCTTAGAACATCCTGAAACGACACCGGTCCTCCGTTCTTCCTGGCGCGCGAAGGAGTGGTCTGGAATTCGGCCGGCAGGGCTAACGAGCGCCAGCCGCTGCGGCCGTTGAGGCTTGCCGGAGTGCCCGGCGCTCGATGCTCTTGGCGATGTTCGGCGTTTGTTCGCGATTGTCCGAATCCGATGCCTGATGGCGCGCATCCCTGGCCCTTTCAAACGGGATGTTTTGCTCCTTGAGGAAGGCCATGAACTCTTCGGTTGCGCTGGCCTGAATGTGATTGCTGTACTGGCATGTCTGGCTGTCCAGCTTCCTGACGCTGAGTTCCCACATGACCTGGACCTTCGTACGGCCGGCCGCCGTGATAGCGTCGGAGAGAGAGACCATGCGGCAAACATGCGGCTCGCGGACTTCGGCGACATAGTGCTGAATCACGAGAGCGTCGCCGATTGTCTCGACATTGATCGACATCGGTCGGCCGTCATCGGTGGTGGTGATTCCTGCCGCGATGTTGCCATGGGAGAAGCGCTGGTACTCCGCATCGGGAAGATTGAAAAGCCATTCGGCGATATCCACCCTTTCAATCGGCGCGTGGATAACGGCGGTGACAGTCGAGAGGGATAATGTGCGACCGTTCGACATGGGTTCCTTTCGGGGCCGGATGTGGCGCGACAAACAGAGTCATCGGAGCGGCGAAGGCTCGTGGTAACTCAGGTGTGAGATGCTCCAGAATCGGTATCGGATTACAAAGTTTCTCCTATAGGAACTAACCAGATAGCCGGCGGCTATTTGAGCGGCAGCCTGGAGATGTTCGTTGATACGATTTGACTTAGAGGACTCGCGCACCGCTCACCGCGCGTTTCGCCTGCATGCGGCCAGGGCTGGCCCGGCCGAGGCGTTCCAGCCATCCTCTGTCGAGCGAGCATAAGGCCCGGCGCCACAGTTTGGGGGAGGCGGAAACAAGCAGCACAGGCTCAAAGGCCTGTGCTACAAGAAGGGATGCGGCGCGAGCGACGATTCAGACGGGGGGAGCGGGGAACTTCCGATGAGCAAATTGATCATGTGGAATCTGATGACGCTCGATGGATTTTTTGATGGGGCGGAGCACTGGGCCTTGGATTGGCACCAGTATGCCTGGGGCGAGGAGCTGGAGCGGATGTCGATCGAGCAGCTGCGGGCGGCGGACATGCTCTTGTTTGGGCGGGTGACGTATGAGGGGATGGCCGCGTATTGGAAAACGGCGCAGGGCGAGGTGGCCGGGTACATGAACAGTTTGCCGAAGGGGGTGTTTTCGAGGACGCTGGAGCGGGTGGATTGGCAGAACACGACACTGCTCAAAGGCCACGTGAAGCAGGAAGTGGAGGCGCTCAAGGGCAAGGGCCAAAAAGATATCTATGTGTTTGGCAGCGGGGGACTGGGCGCTACGATTATGGAGGAAGGACTGTTTGACGAGTACCGGCTGTGCCTTGTGCCGGTGGTGCTCGGGAACGGCAAGCCGCTCTTCGGGCGCCCGCCCGGCCGGTTGAGAATGAAGCTCTTGGAATCGCGGGCGCTGGCTTCAGGAAGCGTGCTGCTTCGCTATGAGCCATTCGCGGGTTAACCGGCTGCCGCGACTGGGGTGGCCAATCGGAAGCTTGACCCCTAGGGGACCCGGCCAAACAGGGAATGGCGCGTCCAACCGGGGCGTGGGGACGTATGAATGATGCTGGCCGGCAGAGGAGGATTTCCCATGAAGACGAGTAAGGTGACGAAAAATATGCGAGCAGCGGGCGGGCTGGCGGCGGGGCTCCTGATTGTGGCGTTGGGTTGCGTGGCGCAGCAGGCGCCAGGGCCCCGGGTGGTGGATTTGACGGCGGCCGATGGGACGAAGTTGAAGGCTACTTTTTTCTCGGCGGGAAAGCCGGGCCCGGGCGTCTTGCTGCTGCATCAATGCAATCAACAGCGCAAGGGCTGGGATGGCCTGGCGACGCAGCTGGCGGCGGCAGGAATTTCCGTCCTGACGCTGGACTACCGCGGCTATGGAGACAGCGAAGGCAAGGCGCCCAAAGATTTGCCTCAGGCGGAGGGGGTGAAAGTTCTGAATGAAAAATGGCCGGGGGATGTGGATGTGGCGTACGGCTTCCTGGTCTCGCAGCCGGGCGTGAATGGCCACGTTGTCGGCGCGGGAGGCGCGAGCTGCGGCGTGAATCAGGCGATCCATCTGGCTATCCGGCATCCGGAGGTGAAGTCGCTGGTGCTGCTTTCCGGGAACGCGGATCGCGAGGGGCGGGCGTTTTTAAGCGCGTCGGATAAAATGCCGGTGCTGTTGTCCGCGGCGAGGGACGATGCCGGCGCCGTGGAACTGATGGAATGGCTTTACAGTCTTTCAACAAATCCCGGAAGCAAGTTCTTGGAATATCCGAACGGCGGCCACGGAGTGGATATTTTTGCCGCCCACAAGGATTTGCCGGTCCTGATTGTCGACTGGTATGCGCAGACGCTCGTGAAAACACCGGGGAGCGCGCCCGTGAATCCGGCGAGGCGCAGCGATTCGCCCGCGATTCTGAAACTGATCGATTCGCGGGGCGGTGCGGAAAAGGCGGCGCAGAAACTGGCGGCGGTTCAGCAGAAGGATCCAAAGGCGAAGCTATGGGATGAAGGGCTGGTAAATGAGATTGGTTACGAGCATATGCAGGAGGGAGACACCAAAGGTGCGATCGAGATTTTGAAGCTGAATGCCAGCGCGTTTCCCGATTCGGCGAATGTCTACGACAGCCTTTCCGATGCGTATCTTGCAGATGGGCAGAAAGACTTGGCGCGGGAAAATGCGAAGAAAGCTCTGCGGACGCTGGCGACGGACACGACTGCCACCGAGGCTTTTCGGAAAGGGATTCAGGAGAGCGCGGAAGGGAAATTGAAACAGTTGGGTGAGAAGCCGTAGCGGTGGCTGTGCGTCGAGGAGGGGGAGTGGTATTGTTTCGCGGTCCTGAGCAGACTTCGAATGACCGAATGCAAAGTTCGGCGAACCGCGGCGGTTTATGACGGAGGCAGCCCGGATGGCGGATCGAGCAGAGGTGGGGGAGGGCGCGCCTCCCGGTGCCAGTGATGCGCAAGGGATTGAGCACTTCGATGTGCTGATTGTGGGCGCGGGGCTTTCGGGAATTGGCGCGGCGTATCACCTGCAGACGGAATGCCCGGAAAAAAGCTATCTGATTTTGGAAGGACGGAGCGCGAGCGGGGGAACTTGGGACCTGTTTCGCTACCCGGGAGTGCGCTCCGACTCTGATATGTACACGCTGGGCTACAGGTTCCGGCCGTGGCGAGAGGCGAAAGCGATTGCGGATGGGCCTTCGATATTGCGATATATCCGCGAAACGGCCGATGAGTACGGGATCGATCGGAAGATCCGGTACGGCCACGAGGTGAAGCTCGCGCGTTGGTCTTCGGCGGGTGCCAACTGGACGGTGGAGGCGGCGAAAACGGACGGATCGATGGCGCGGTTCACGTGCAATTTCCTTTACATGTGCAGCGGCTACTACGATTACGCCGGGGGCTACATGCCGGGGTGGCCGGGGATGGAGAAATTTCGCGGGCGGATTGTGCACCCGCAGAAGTGGCCGGAGGACCTCGAGTACAAGGACAAGCGCGTGGTGGTAATCGGGAGCGGCGCGACGTCGGTGACGCTGGTGCCGGCGATGGCAGTCGTGGCCGCGCATGTGTACATGCTGCAGAGGTCGCCGTCGTATGTCCTTGCTCTGCCGTCAGAAGACGTGGTTGCCAACTGGCTGCGCGGAAAAGTGCCGGCAGGGCTGGCCTATAGCATCGTGCGCTGGAAAAATGTGCTGATCGCGATGTTTCTGTTCCAGAAGTCACGGCGAAAACCAGAGAAGATCAAGAAATGGATTCTGGGGCTCGCGAAGAAGTCGTTGGGGCCCGATTACGATGTGGCCAAGCATTTCACTCCGCGCTACAACCCGTGGGACCAGCGGCTGTGCTTCATTCCCGATGAGGATTTGTTTCGCGCCATCCGTTCGGGGAAGGCGACGGTGGTGACCGACGAGATTGAGACATTTACGGAGAAGGGATTGCGGCTGCGGTCGGGCTACGAACTGGAAGCGGACATCATCGTGACCGCGACCGGGCTGAAGGTGCAGTTGATGGGCGGGATGGAAGTCTGGGTGGATGGAGGGCAGGTGAAGTTGTCGCGAGCGATGAGTTACAAGGGAATGATGTACAGCGATGTGCCGAACCTGGCGTCGTCATTCGGGTATACGAACGCTTCCTGGACGCTGAAATCCGATTTGACGGCAGAGTACGTCTGCCGGTTGCTGAAGCATATGGACGCGGGCGGGTATGCGCGCTGCACGCCGCGCAAGCGGGATGAGGCAATCAAGGAAGAGCCGGCGATCGATTTCAGTTCCGGCTACATCCAACGGGCGAAGGACGTGCTGCCCAAGCAAGGGTCGAAGAGGCCGTGGAAGCTGCATCAGAATTATGCCCTGGATATGCTGGAGTTCCGGTTTGCCAGCGTGGACGACGGCACGATGGAGTTCAAGCAGGCGGAAAAGCGAGGGGGCGCGGAGTGATGGGCGACGTGTGCTGTGAGGAGATTGAAGAGCGGACAAAGCGACGGCGATGACGACGCTGCTCCTTGTTGCTGCCGCGGTCGTAGTGGTGAGTCTGGGCGGGCTGGTGATTTTCACCGCCATCACGGCGCGTCGCGTTGAAAAAGCCTTGCCGCCGCGCGGGCGTTTCATCGAGGTTGCCGGCGCAAGGATCCACTACCTGGATAAGGGTTCGGGGCCGCCCATCGTGATTCTCCACGGGCTGGGCGGCCAGATGGGCAACTTCACCTACGCCCTGCTGGAGCGGTTAACGGACGAGTTCCGCGTGATCCTGATGGACAGGCCCGGGTCCGGGTATTCGACGCGTGCGCGTCGAGCAACGGGGCGGCTAACGGAGCAGGCGGCGACGGTGGCGGAGTTCATCCGCAAACTGGGGCTGGAGCGTCCGTTGCTGGTGGGGCACTCGCTGGGAGGCGCAATTGCGCTGGGCGTGGCGCTCGACCATCCGGAGGCGGTTGGAGGACTGGCGCTCGTTGCGCCGCTTACGCACGTGCCGAAAAATGTGCCGTCACCGTTCCGGGCACTGGACATCAAATCGGACTTTTTGCGTTGGCTGGTGGCGTGGACTGTGGCGACGCCGATCGGGATTCGCCGCGGGAAGGCGATACTCGATCGGATATTCAGTCCGGAACCCGCGCCGGCGGATTTTCCCATTCGAGCGGGCGGGATTCTTGGCTTGCGGCCGCGGAGTTTTCACAACACCTCATCCGATATGAGGGCCGTCAACCTGGATCTGTGGGCGATGGTCGGGCGTTACTCTTCTCTTCAGGTGCCGGTGCGAATCTTGTATGGGTTGAACGACGAGGTATTGGATCATCAGGTGCACGGGGAAGCGATGAAGACGAAGAGTCCGATGGTGAGCTTGGAACTGGTAAAGGGTGGTCACATGCTGCCGATTACCGCGGCGGATTTGACCGCCAAGTTTATTAAGGCTGCGGCTCGAGCGGAGAGTACTGCCTTCGCTTGAAGTTGCAAATCGGCGCAGCGTTGGGAAAAAGTACCCAGCCAGGCTTGGCCAGGCCGCCTGAAGGTGGCCGCTACCCGGTTATTTCAAGCGGCCGCCGGCCGGGCCGGATACGTCCGGCGGCGCGGAGAGGGCGTTCGTCGTGACCATGGTGTCGCGGAACTGGCTGAAGAGGTCGGCAATGGTGCTGGGCGAATGCGGAACAAGCACGGTGTTGGTGCGGTCGTTGGCCGCGATTTCTTTCAGCGTGTCGAAATACTGGGTGATCAGGACGAGTTGCATGACGTCGTGAGGCGTGGCGCCCGCCACTGCTTTTGAAAAATCCTCGATGGAATCTTTCAAGCCGGCGATGATCGCTCTCCGTTGATTGGCGATGCCTTCGCCCTGCAGGCGCTTGGACTCGGCTTCCGCTTCGGCCTGCTTGACGGCGAGGAGCTTGTTGGTCTCGGCGCGCGATACGGTGGCTTCGCGTTCGCGTTGCGCGGCGTTGATGTCGTTCATCGCGGCTTTCACTTTGGGATCGGGAACGATGTCGGAGATGAGCACCTTGACGATGTTGTAGCCGTATTCGTGCATGGAGCTGTCGAGGGAGTCGCGAAGGTCCTTGGCGATGTCGGCCTGGTTGAGAAAGGTATCGTCGAGCTTCATTTTGGGGACGTGCCCGAGGACGACGTTGTAGACCATGGACTCGATCTGCTTGACGGGATCGGAAAGTTTGTAGAAAGCGGATTCGACGCCCTCGGGGAGGACTTTGTACTGGATGGAGACGGGGATCTGGACGAAGACGTTGTCTTGTGTTTTGGTTTCCACCTGCACGTCAAACTGCAGAACCTTCATGCTCATGCGACGCACGACGGTTTCGATGAAGGGCGTTTTCCAGTTGAGGCCGGGCCCCGCAACGCGGGCAAATTTGCCAAGGCGCTGCACGATGGCGACTTCGGCGGTCTGCACGGTGAAGAAGGAGCCAAGCACCGCGCCGAGGACCAGCAGAAGAGAGATTACACCGAAGATGGTGAAGAGCGTGGCGAGAGGTTCCATGCAGGGTCTCCTTGGTCGAGCGAAGAGATCGATTGTGAATTCTTCCGCGAGGTGAGCGGGACGCGCGGGTACGTCGTCGAGAAAGTAACACATCGCGCAGCGTGGGGACAATTTGCAATTGAGCCGAGCAGGGCCGCTATAACGTGACGCGGCAGACGACAAGGTGGTGGTGCAGAACCGGTGGACGGGACGAGAAGCCGCGACGGGAAAGAAGTATGAGTTCTCGGGGATTGTGATCTGGCGGATTGCGCACCGGCAGTTGGTGGAGCGGTGGGCGTAGTTGACCGTGCCGCGAGAGTTTAGCGTCCGCGTCTTGAACGCACTGCGTCTTCTCCGAACGAGCGGCCCGCCTCAGAAGACGCGCCCTACAAGGTGCCGCGGAGGCCGAGGGCGTCGGCGTTTTCGCGTAAGGCGGTGATGCAGAAGCTGATGTGCTCGTCGAGGGGGACGCCAAGTTCTACGGCGCCCTTGATAACGTCATCGCGCGAGACGCCGCGGGCGAAGGCTTTGTCTTTCATGCGTTTTTTGACGGAGCTGGCCTCGAGATCGAGGATGCTTTTCGACGGGCGGACCAGGGTGCAGGCAACCAGGAAGCCGGCGAGCTCATCGCAGGCGAAGAGCGTGTGCTCGAGCGGCGACTGGCGCGGGACGCCGGAGTATTCGGCGTGAGAGAGAATCGCGCGGACGATTTCGTCAGAGTAGCCACGCTCGCGGAGGATTCTGGCGCCTTCAGCCGGATGCTCGCGGTCGGCGGAGTGGTCGGCGTTGGGCCAGCGCTCGTAGTCGAAATCGTGGAGGAGCGCTGCGAGGCCCCAGGTGTTTTCCTCGGCGCCGTTCTTGCGGGCGTAGGCACGCACGCAGGTTTCGACGGCGAGCATGTGCTTGCGGAGGCTTTCAGACTGGGTGAATTCGCAGACAATGTTCCAAGCGTCTTCGCGCGTGGGCATAGGGGCTCCTGAGGACGAGAGAATTGTAGCGTAGATTCAGATGGGCTGCGATTCGGGCGGATTGGGTGGCGGGGCTTACACCGCAGAAGCGAGAGCTTCGCTTTCGCACGACGAACTGTGCCGGAATGGGACGAATATGCGGAATTGAAAAGCAGGCTGTGGCAGGAACGAAAACACAACCTGTAGTTGTGCGATGAATCGAGAAGCACTAGGGGCTGTTGGATCGAGGGTGTCCCGGCCGGAAGTACAGGCGAAAACACGGCGTAAACAGGGGTGATTCCGGGCGTTCCCGTCACATTTTTTTGAAAAATACTATTGACAGGAAACAGGCCCGCGAGTGACACTCCCATCGCGCCAGTAACTGCCTTCCCCTGAGAACGCTCCGACGTTCCTTCCTATCCGCACGCCGGAAAAAACAAATGTCAAACGAGGAGTGCCGGTGTCCGCACACATGGATAAAGAGGCAACGATGAACTCACTGGAGATGGACCGCGAAGTGATTCGCTGCAAGACCTGCGGCCTAGTGCAATACCGCACGCGCACCGGCAATTGCCGACGTTGTGTGCGGGCACTGCCTCAGCGCATGGAATACCTGATACCGCAGGAGGTCCCGCAGGAAGAAGTGGTTCCCGAAGCGATCTCACCGAAGTTTGCGAACCAGGAAACGGTCGAGAACATCGGCCAGCGGATTCGCCAACTGCGGGAATCGCGTGCGATGACCCAGAGCCAGCTGCAGTCGAAGTCAAAGGTCAGCCGCTCGTACCTCTCGCGCATCGAGAGCGGGCAGATGACCCCAAGCCTCGGCACGCTGGAGAAGATTTCCGAAGCGCTCAACGTCGGGCTGAACCGGTTCTTCATCCCGGAGTCGGACGGCGAGGCGCTGCTGGAGGATCCGTTCATCCAGGGGCTGCGCCCGTTCTTGCGGCAACTGGACTGGGAACAGTGGCAATCCATATTGAAGAGGTTGCAGGCGATCAGCGATCACGTGAACGCTGCGCCGATCACTCTCCGCCCTATCGGTAACCCGGCACGGCTGCCGCAGCCCGCGCCGGCGAATGGCAACGGGCAGCACGGGCACATTGGACATGCCAGCCATTCGAATGGGCTGATCCCCGCGCAAGCCCATGGTCAGCCGCAGGGATATCCGCTGCGGAGGCCGGGTATGCCCGTGTTCCAGCGCCCGCTGGCACGGTAAGAAGACTTTCGGGAGAGAAGGCCAGGGTTAAAGCGAACGGCGTTCCGATGGTGGGACGCCGTTTGTGTTTTCCGGGCAATGCCGATCTTGGTCGGCTTCCGCAGTGTGCAATAGCAGTGTTGAGCCCGCAGCGCTTAGCGGACAAGCGGTTTGCTGCCGATCCCCGAGCAGCATTGGGAATAGGGGTTGTCATTCGCAGGCGACGGCTACTTTGGCGGAGGGCGCTTCGAGGCGGATGAGCTTGTGGGCGGAGTCGAGGCAGAGAAGGATTTCGAGGTCGGAGGTGGTGGCTTTGAGAGCTTCGCAGGATTTTCCGCCAGCGGTGGCCGTGCCACTGGATTCAAAACAGATGGTGCTGGGAGTCAATTCCGAATTCCGGTGGCGCGTCGCATTTTGGCCGCAAACGAAGTAAGCTTCCAGTCTCCACTTCCCACTTGCAGGAGAAGGAAATGGCAACCTCGCCCGGAAGCGCACCAAACGTTCCGCAACCACCTAAATTCGCCTCTGCGGCCGAGGAGCGCTTGCATCGCAAGCGTATGCTCGCCGCCGCATTCCGCCTGTTTTCGCGTTTCGGATTTGATGAAGGAGTGGCCGGACACATCACGGCCCGCGACCCTGAGCGGCTGGACCATTTCTGGGTGAACCCGTTCGGGATGCATTTCGGGCAAATCCGCGCGTCGGACCTGATTCTGGTGAACCATCGCGGCCAGGTCGTCGAGGGCAACCACCCTGTAAATGGAGCGGCATTCGCGATTCACTCGCAAGTACACGCGGCGCGCACTGACGTCGTTGCCGCGGCCCACGCGCATTCGATGTACGGGAAATCCTGGGCATCACTCGGGCGGCTGCTCGATCCCATCACGCAGGACGCCTGCGCGTTTTATGAAGACCATGGTTTGTTCGCGGACTTCACAGGTGTGGTGTATGAAACTTCCGAGGGAGAGCGGATCGCTAAGGCGCTTGGCCCACACAAGGCTGCGATTTTGCGGAATCACGGCTTGCTCACCGTGGGGGAGACGGTAGAAGAGGCGGCCTGGTGGTTCATCACCATGGACCGGAGTTGCCATGCGCAATTGCTCGCCGAGGCGGCGGGTGAACCGGTAAAGATCGATCACGCGCAGGCGATCGCTACCAGGGGACAGGTGGGATCTCATTTCGCCGGATGGTTCCAGTTTCAGCCACTTCTCGCCCGCATCGTGCGTGACGAGCCGGATCTGCTTGACTAGGTAACCTAAACCTGTACGCGCGCACAACCTTCCCGGGAGTTCAATAACTCGGGACTTCGAGGCGCGTGAGATTGTGGGCGGAGTCTCCCCATCATTGCAGTCTGGCATCCTCTGTCGGTGCGCTCGCCTGCGGTAAGGGAAGGCCGACGCGCCGCAACAGGTCCTGAAAACGCGGGTCCGGCCGCAGGCTGTCCATGCCCGGATCCATATGCAGATACATCAGCCAGTGGGAGTGCTCTTGGTAGGACTTCTCCAGGTATTCCATCGCGCGATCCCGATCGCCCAGGCCGACGAAAATTCCGGCGAAGAAGTACGTTGCAACATACTTTTGTTTTGCCAGGTTTGTCAGATCATCGAGGATCCGGGTCGCGTCCTTTTTCCTGCCGGCGGTGGCAAGGGTTCCGGCCAACGCCGCGTTCATCAAAGGACTGCCGCCCGACAGCTTCACCCCTTTCTCTCCCTCGGCGATGGCCATTTCATAGCGGCCCATCTTCCGGAGCACCAGGCCCAGAATCCAGTACGTAACAGGGTAGTTCGGGTCCAATTCCACAGTTCGCCGGAACTGTTCGATGGCATCGTCGTAGTGCCGGGCCATGTAGTAGGCCCATCCGATAGCGACGCTGATAATTAGGGAGAGAGGATCGAGTTCCTGGCTGCTCTTCATTCTTTGGATCGCTTCCGCGTGGCGTCCCATGGTCATCAAATACTCGGCGTACCAATGACTGGCCGTCGGATGGCTGGGACTTAGCCTAAGGCTGCGCTTGAATTCGATCTCAGCCTCCGGCCACCGCCAGTCGTGAAGCCACAACACGGCTGCATCTGAGGTATGGGCTTCCCCAAGATCCGGGTCGAGCTCTAACCCGCCCATGGCGGCCCGTTTGGCCTTCGGGAACGCATCGTTCGGCGGCAGATAGCTGTTCCACCCAAGAAGCACATAAGAATCGGCCAAGCCTGTCCAGGCAAGTGCGTAGCCGGGATCCCTCTCCACAGCTTGCTGAAAGTATTCAATTGCCTTGTAGAATCCGTCTTCGGTCCACTTGTTCCAGTGATGACGGCCTTTCAAATAAAGCCGGTAAGCCTCGGCGTCGACCGTCTGGCGCTTCGTCAGCCGCTTTTTTTCCGCCCGGGTTAGCTTCAGCCGCAGTTTTTCCGATATTTCGCTGGAAATTTCGTCCTGGATCGCAAAAATATCGCCCGGCTTGCGATCGTATTGCCCGCCCCACAATCGCGACCCGGTCGCCACATCGACGAGCTCGGTCCCAATCCGCAAAGCTCCACCGCTTTCCGTGATTCTTCCGGTGAGCACGGCGCGCACATTCAGCTCGCGACCGACCGCCTGCGGATCAATCGCACGGCCTTTATAGCGAAATACCGTGCTCTGTGCCATGACCCGCAGTTTCGGGATGGTCGCCAGAATATTGATCAGGCTGCCGGCGATTCCGTCCCCGAGGTATTCGTGCTCCAGGTCGCGGCTCGCATTTTCGAGAGGCAAAACGGCAATCGAGTCAATGATCTTCGACGCCCGCTCCGGGCGAAGCGCATTCGTCTGCCCCGTCGAATCCCGCGCCGTATGATCCTGCTTCGTCTTGAAATGACCTGTGTTCGAACTTAGGACAGATCGTGCGGTTCCTTCCCTGGCTCGCCAGCCGGAATCAGGGCCTCGCTCGAGTTGTTGCAGCTCAGCGCGTACGTCAGTCGCACGCGGATACCGATGTTCCCTGTCTTTTTCAAGCGCCTTGTTGATGATTTCTTCCAGCTGCGGCGGGATATCGGGATTGACAGTTCGCGCGGGAATGGGGGACCGTGTCAAAACTGCCTCGATGATCACTCCGCCCGTGCTGCCGCTAAACGCCTGGCACCCTGTCGCCATCTCATACAACAGCAGACCGAGCGAATAGATATCCGTGCGTCCGTCCAGATTGTCTCCGCGGACTTGCTCGGGCGACATATAGGAAGGAGTGCCGCTGATGATTCCCACGATCGAAGTGGAATCCGGCGCCTCTCCGCCCAGATCCGCGTCCGCTTTCGCAACCCCTTTCGGAACAAGTTTTGCAAGACCAAAATCCAGCACTTTCGCCTGTCCGCGTTTTGTCACGAAAATATTCGCTGGTTTGATGTCGCGGTGGATTATTCCCTCGGAGTGCGCGGCATCCAGGGCCTCTGCGATCTGGATCCCAAGTTTCAGGGTTTCTTCGAGCGGGAGCGCCTTCCCCTGGATGTGACTCCGCAATGTTTCGCCGTCAATGAACTCCATAGCGATGAAAGCGCGGCCGTCCTGCTCGCCGATGTCATAGATGGTGCAGATCCCCGGATGATTCAGGGCGGATGCGGCCCGCGCCTCGCGGCGAAACCTCTCCAATGCCTGCGAGTCTTTCGCGATCTTATCCGGAAGAAATTTCAGCGCAACCGGGCGGTCCAAGCGGGTATCGACGGCCTTGTAGACGATGCCCATTCCGCCTTCACCCAGTTTTTCTACGATGCGGAAGTGAGAGATGGTCTCGTCAATCATGTCCGAGCCCGCTGTTTAGAAGGGGCAGTCTAGTTCACAATGTCTTCTCGTCCAGCTCGGCATCCCCATCCGGTTTCTTCCGCTCCACAGTCGGGGGCCTTGGAGATCCCAACATGCTCAACACGCGCGAGCCTTCTCCATACGTACTCACGTCGACCTGATGTTCCAACTCAAACGTCACGCTCTTGTTGCACACCGAGCAAACCAGGACGCCATAAGCGGCGCCGCCTCGTTGCGCGAACACGTTGTAGCGCATCACACGCGAACAGCACACTGGGACCCAGACATTTGGAGTCTGAATACTGCCCAAGGTTCACCATCCAAAACCGAGTTGACCGGGATTATACACTGAAAAACTACGCGACCGAGGGTCCTGGACCGCTTAGTCACGGTTAACCCGCTGCCGGAGAAGTGAAGGGCAGGGGACCCTTGAAGCAATAGCGGAACAATAGGCACGGTTATTCGCGGACGACGGCTACTTTGGCGGAGGGGACCTCGAGCCGGATGAGTTTGTGGCTGGAGTCAAGGTAGAGATGGATTTCGAGGTCGGCGGTGGTGGCTTTCAGCGATTCGTAGGATTTTCCGCCCGCGGAGGCTGTGCCGGCCGATTCGACAGAAATGGTGCCGGGAGTTAGTTCCTGGGGGATGAGGACCGGGAAAGTTTGCACGCCTTTCTTGTTCCAATCGTAGATGTGGGCGAGGAGTTCGAACTGGTGATAGAGATTGTTGTCCAGAACGGCGATGAGCGGCGAGCCGAAGGAATTGTCCTGTTGATAGGGAGTGGCGCCCTGCATCTGCAAAGTGGTTTTGGCCACGCCGTTCGCGAACAGGATGTGCGCGGAGTTGGACTTGTCGGTTTGGGCGGCCCAGTCGTAGCTGAGGGGAGCGCCGTCGGGGGCAAGGGTGAGAGTGCCGGTGACCTTGGAGGATTTTCCGTCGGGCGTCTTCATGGAAGTGGAGCCCTTGGCAATCCAGTTTGCGCCGGAGGGTTCAATCTCAAATTCCTCGCGGCCGATGGAAGCGCCATCAAGAAGGATTTCGAATTTTCCCTTGTCAGCGGCGAAGACGGAGCCGGGCGCCGCTTTTTTGTCGGCGGCGACGGCAGAGATGCCAATAATAATGGCGAGGGCCACCAGCGCAGCCAGCGCGCTCATCGAAATTCGCCGGAAATAAACACTTCGCATTAAGCCCCCTTCAGGATTTCGGCTTTTCAAGTTCAAGATGCGCTTCCAGATCGGCGGCCGGGGCGCCGGCAATGCCGCGGCGGAGAATTTCAGCGACAACGGCGGCGGCGTCACCAGAACTGTCCACGCGAAAATCGGCGAGCTGGTAAGAGACGATGCGCTGCGTGTGCAAAGCGCGGAAACTGGCTTCGTCGCGAAATAATGGCCGGCCAGTCATGGTCATGCAGCGCGAAAGCAGGACTTCGATGCGGGCATCGAGCCAGATGACGGGGACGCCGGCGTTACGGAGGAATTCGGGAGCGCCGGGTTGCGCGTAGGTGCCGCCGCCCAGGGCAAGGATGGTGGGTTCCTTTTGTTCGACGGCGCGGCCCAGGGCGGCGCGCAGTTCATCGGCTTCCAGTTGGCGGAACGCGGGTTCGCCATGGCGTTCGAAGAATTGCGGGATGGTGATGCCGGCGGCGGTTTCGATGCGTTCGTCGAGGTCCACAAAGCGCCAGCCGAGCTGTCGAGCGAGGCGCGCCCCGACCGTGCTTTTGCCGGAGCCCATGAATCCTGCGAGGCAGACTATGGGTATGCGCGGGAGAGGGCCGCGAGATGTGGGCGTTGGGTTCACGATGGCGACGATCGCGGGGCTGATTTCATAGGGGTGAGTTAAGAATACAGCGGAGGGAGCGAGAGCTAAAGTCGAAGATTTCAGATTTGGTGAAAGAGATATGGAGGGAAAAGGATAAGGGAGAGTGTTCGGGAGAGCAGAAAAACCGGACAGCGGCCCGCCCGAGAAGGCGGGCCCTACGAATAGGAAAGACAACGGCGCCCGGGGCGACGCGGGGTTAGTTGCGCTTCAGGATGCGGATGGTGCCGCTGTAGGAGGAGAGTTCCACTTTGGCTAGGCCCTGGCCTACGGTGCCGAACAGGCTGTGAGCGTATCGCGAGGCGGCGTGGCGGCTTGCATGTGTGTCCGGCTTCAGGAACGCGGCGGCTTGATTATCCACCACGCCGAGGTTGGTCCGCGCGTTCAGGTCGAAGGAATCGGTGCCCGAAAAGCGGACTTCGACGAGGCCCTTGCCGCTCCGCATGGTGTAAATGCCGGTCCGGATGAAATCACCGTCATAAAGAATGTTGCCGGAAGTGGTCATCAGATTCACGTTGGTCAGGGAGGGCTGAAGAACCTGGGCGCCGCCGCTGATGGAGGTAAACTCCAGCTTGCCGGAGCAGAGCGTGCAGACCAGTGAGCCGCCGGTGGTCTTGACGATGATGTAGCCGGAAACTTCTTTCAGGTGAACGTCGCCCGCAACGCTTTCCAGCTTCATGTCGCCGGTGACCTGCTCAACGTAGATCAGACCGGTCTGGGTTTTGAGCTGGAGTTCGGTCTGTTCGGGCACGGTCAGTTGAAAATTGGCTTCGACCTCGTGGGGAAGCGGAGAAGAACTGAGGGAAGAGGCGCTGATGTCAATGCGATCGCCGACCTGCTCGATGTCAATCGCCACTTTGTCCGCGATGGAGGTGCTGGAGACGATGACTTCCGGATTTTTCGAGGACTTGACCTCGATGCGGCCGTTGACGATGTTCTCGAGGACCACGACCGGGCGGCCCTTCACGGTAAAATGCCGCTCCTGATGCTCGGGGGAGGCGGCAATGGCAGTCGAGGCGGCAAAGAGAAGAAGGCCGAAGCTCCAGGCACTCAAAGTCTGGCGATGTCTGATCGTACGCTGCATTTTAGTTTTCACCCCTGCCGCTTTCCATCATCGCGGCGAGTAAATCGGCTTTCTGCTGATAGGCGGTATTCAGGTATTCGCGCGCCAGTTCGTCCTGCGGATTCTGCTTCAGATGCAGTTCGCACTCGGCGATGAAGGCGTTCAAGGTGCGCAGGTTCTGCCGGAGTGCAAAGTCCACCTGGGAATTGCCGGCAAGCTGCATGTTCGGCACGTCAAGCTCCGCCTGGTTGAGAGTGAAAGAGGCGGACTCGGAAGGCGAAGGAGCGAGCCCCCTTTCCTTGGGAGGAGTTGGTCCCTTGGTAGAAAGTGCAGTCACGGGAACTGCGGAAGACGGTGGCGCCGAGGCTGTCACCTGAGGCTGCGCGGGGCGCGGGGTCTCAACCACCGCGGGCTTCTTGTCGGAGGCCACATTGTTGTTGTTATTTTCGGAAGTCCGCATGACGAAAACGGAGATTGCAACTACGAGTAGACCAGCAGCGGCGGTGGCAAGCGTGCGAGGTTTCATCCGCGCAGTGAGCGATTCCCACCAGGAAGACGGCTCGGACGCTTCGACGGGCTCCTTGATCAAGCCTTCAACTTCGAGTTGAGCGCGCAGCGAAATCCAGATGCGATCCGGCGGATTAACCTCGGCAGGAAGAATCTTGGCCGCGGAGACGATGGAGCCGAGATCGGCAAGAAGGCCCTGGCAAGCGCCACAAGCGGCCAGATGAAGGCGAGCATCTTTCGGAAGCTCCCCGAGTCCCTGGGTTTCAAGAACGGATTCCAATTCTTTACAGTGCATACAAGGAACTCCCGAGGGAGAAGCACTGGACGGCTGTCCCTGGAAACCTACTCCGCGAACTTTGCGCACCGGGTGACTGGAGTGTTTTATTCATTCTAGCCTAATCCAAGGAACCTGACGGAGTTTTTGCGGCCTTGCGTTCCTCGCGAGCCTGCTGGCGAATTTCCTCCTGGAGCAGTTCGCGAAGACGGGTGCGCGCTTTATGCAACTGCGACTTCGAATTGCCGACTGAACATCCCATGATGTCCGCAATCTCGTTGTGTTCGTAGCCCTGCACATCGTGGAGGACGAACACGGTCCGGTACCCTGGAGGGAGCTTTTCAATCGACCGCTCCAGGTTGACACGATCGACGGCTCCGGAGAGCCGCAGATCGGGGGCGCCGACATCCCGCTTGGGGCCGCTGTTTTCGGCGTCCGGTTCCAGAGTCTCTTCGAGCGAATCGGTGGGGAGCGACTTCTTCCGCAATCGCATGAGAACCACGTTGACGGTCATGCGATGCAACCAGGTGGAAAAGGCCGATTCGCCGCGAAACGTGCCGATCTTGCGGAATAGCTGAAGGAATGCTTCCTGCATCAGGTCTTCCGCATCGGCGGGATTCCCCACCATCCTCAGGCACAAGGCATACACCCTGCGGCCATGCAGCTGGTAAAGAAACTCAAAAGCAGCGGCATTCCCCGCCTGGGCCAGAGGGATAGCCTCTGCTTCGGTCCACGCTACCGGTTGTGCTGGTCTTTGGCGGGCCAACTGTCCAGTTGCGGCGCCACTGATAGTACGGATGCGCCGAGTCGCTCCTAAAGTTGTCCCTGGGATGACGGAGGAGGCGCACATATGCACCTATAGAAGGTAGTTGCGGTCTATAGGTTGCATGGGGCCAAAAGGGCATCCCCAAGGGGTCAGGGTTATTGTCCCTTGAGCAGGGTCATCCGTCTATGGGCAAGATGACGCTTGGGGGCCAGCAGAGGGGAGGAGGAAGGGATGGCAGCCCCGCGGAGCGCGGCGTTGAACTCCAACAACTGCTCCTCCGGCAGGGCCAGCAGGAAGCACTTGAGAAGCACGATGGATTCGCGGAGGCAGGTATTCAGGTCGTAGTGGGAGGCGTCGAGCAGTTCCCATTCAAGTTCGGGTTCGACGGACGACGGGTCGCTCAGCTCTTCCGCGGCGCCGGAGAAGGATTCGTTCAGGTTCTCGACGAGCTCCAGAAGGGTCGAAATCTTATGAAGGAATTGCGAGCGCTGGCTGAGGAAAATACGGCTGCAGATTCCGTTGAAGCTGGCGGCGCGGCGGCTCTTGGCCTGCTGAAAATTTTCGGGATCGAGCGGGCTGAGATTCGGCGTGGTGCGAAAGTGCTTGGCGTGAGCGAGCATGGCGCGGAGCAGGCTCTCGAGCGAGTCGGCGAGCCTTTTGCAAAGCGCCGGAGTAACCGAGAGGGCTTGATGGGCTTTGATCATACGACCATTACGCCGGAGACCGATGGCTTCATCCAGATTGACACTGAACATGGCGTAGGAAGTTTCAAGTCCGCGCAACGCGTTCATGTAGGTTTTGGATTTTTCAGCGGAGAGCGGGGATCTCCAATCTTGAGACACAGAGCTGACACGAAGAGGAGAAAATGTGAGCCGCAATGTAGACCTCCGCGCGACGAGTCGAAGAGGTTTGCGAGTATAACAAAACTTTTAAGAATCGATAATATTTAATTTTGTGTACCAAAATGGGAATGGAGCGCGGGAAGGAAACGAGCGCGTTCCTTGCCCTTCTGAACCAGCCGCCTTTATACTCCTCCTAGAGCCGCCAGAGAGGGAATCGCCACTTGCAATTCGAACCGCGTGACCAGTTTGAACAGCGCCAGAAGAAGCTCGGGCAGATCCAAGCTCTTGGATTTGAAGCATTTCCACGGGAGTTCCGCTGGAGTCACACGGCGGCGGATTTGGTCCGGGAGTACGGATTGGCCAAGGCCGCGGATTTGGAAGCGGCCAAGCGAGAGGTGCGCGTGGCCGGGCGGATCGTTTCCTACCGGCTGATGGGCAAGGCGGGGTTTGCCCATTTGCAGGGCGGCGGGAAACGGGTTCAGATTTACGTGAAGAAAGACGTGGTGGGAGAGCGGGGATTTCAACTTTTTCAATTGCTGGATTTGGGCGACCACATCGGGGTGCGCGGGCATATGTTTCTGACCAAGACCGGCGAACTGTCGGTGTGGGTGGAGGAACTGTTTTTCTTGTCGAAGGCACTGCTGCCCCTGCCGGAGAAGTGGCATGGACTTGCCGATATCGAACTGCGCTACCGGATGCGGTATCTGGATTTGATTGCGACGGAAAAGTCGCGGGAAATTTTTGAAACACGAGCTCGGATTGTGCGGGAGTTGCGGAAGTTTTTTGACGCGCGCGGGTACATCGAGGTGGAAACGCCGATGATGCATCCGATCGCCGGAGGAGCGACGGCCCGGCCGTTTGTGACCCACCACAACACGCTGGACATTGACCTCTATTTGCGGATTGCGCCGGAACTTTACCTGAAGCGGCTGACGGTGGGCGGGTTTGACCGGGTGTATGAAATCAACCGGAACTTCCGGAACGAGGGAATTTCGACGCAGCACAATCCGGAATTCACGATGCTGGAGTTTTACGAAGCGTACAGCAACTACCGCGACTTGATGGACCTCAACGAGCAACTTTTCGCGCAAATGGCCGAGGCGATTACCGGTTCGACGACCGTAAAGTTCGGCGAGGTGGCGCTCGATTTCAGCAGGATGCAGCGGTTAACGATGCGAGAGGCGATTGTGAAGTATTGGCCGGCGGCAGCAGGCGCGGCGCCGGCCTTAGAGGAATTGGCGGCACCGGGCGGCGCCCAGCGGGCGACGGAGCGCTATAACAGCTGGGCGAAGGCCAATCAGGCGCCGTATGCCGCGGCGAAGGGAAATCTTGCCGACGGGGAATGGACCGGGTTGCTGTTTGAAACAGTCGCGGAAGACAAACTGGTCCAGCCGACAATTCTCTATGATTTTCCGACGGAGATCTCACCCCTGTCCAAGCAGAAGCCGGATGATCCCAGCCTGACCGAGCGATTTGAAATTTACGTGGCCGGGATGGAGATCGCCAACGGCTTTTCGGAATTGAACGACCCCGCTGAGCAGGAGCGGCGATTCCTGGCCCAGATCGCGCAGGGCGGCGATGAAGTGCCAAAGCAACTGGACGCGGATTACGTGCGCGCGCTGTGCCACGGCCTGCCGCCAACGGCGGGCGAGGGGATCGGCATTGACCGCCTGACCATGCTTTTGACCGATTCGCATTCGATCCGCGATGTAATTTTATTCCCGCTGCTACGTCCGGAAGGAAATTCACACGAAGAGCCGCCGGCGCAGGCAGCCGGGAAGGCGTAAAGGATACCGCGCGCCATGAGCTTCGAATGGTTTGTGGCGCGGCGTTACCTCAGGTCGCCCCATCGCCCGGCGATCCTGCGATTGATCACGCTGTTTTCGGTCATCGGAGTGGCGGCCGGCGTGGCCACGCTGGTGATCGCTCTGGCGATGAACAGCGGCTTCCGCGAAACCCTGCAGGACCGTTTGCTCGGAGTGACCGCCCATATTTCCCTTACCCGGCCGGGCTCCGGCGGAATTTCAAACTATCAGGCGCTATCGGATAAGTTCGAGCGGATGGCCGGTGTGCGCTCGGTTACTCCGGCGATCTACGAGACGGTGCTGCTGTCGTTTGGCGGGGAGGCACGGGGGGTGGTGACGAAGGGGATTGACGTCGAGCGCGAGAAGAAGAGCGATGAGGCGCTGCAGAAGCTGACTTCTGGACAACTGGATTTTTCAACCGATGCGGATGGCATTGATGGATTGATCGTCGGCAAGCAACTCTCGGACGAGTGGAGATTGCGGCCGGGAGATTACGTTACGCTGACGAGCCCGCAGGGGCGGCTGACGCCATTTGGATTGATGCCGCGGACAAGAAGGTTCCGCGTGGCGGGCGTATTCGAATCCGGATTTTACGACTATGACGAAAATTGGTGCTTCGTCTCCCTAGCGGCGGCGCAGTCGCTGGCGGGCGCGGGGGATATTGTGAACGTGCTGGAATTCCGGCTGATGCGGCCGGAAATGGCGGCACAGATTGCCCCGGCGGTGGAACAAGCCGCGGGGCAGGGATTTTCCGCCGCCACCTGGATGGAACAGAACAAGGCGTTGTTCCGGGCGCTGAAGCTGGAGAAATTGGTGACGGCGATCTTCATCGGGCTCATCACGTTTGTGGCTGGACTGAACGTTCTGGTGGTTCTTTCCATGACGGTGACGGATAAAGCGCGCGACATTGCGGTGTTGCTTTCAATCGGAGCACGGCGTGAACAGATCCGGCGGATTTTTCTTTTGCAGGGACTGGCAATCGGGGCATCGGGCACGCTGCTCGGACTGGTTTTCGGGTATGCGTTCGCCTGGATTGCCGGAACCTACCAGTTGATTCCGCTCGATCCGCAGGTCTACGCGGTGCCGTATGTGCCATTCCACCCCAGTTTTCTTGACGGCTTGTGGATTGCGCTTGTTGCGATGGGCATCGCGATCGTGGCGACACTGTTGCCGGCGCGGGAAGCGGCACGGCTGCTGCCAGTGGAGATCTTGCGGTTTGAATGAAGCCCGGGAGAGGCTGCCTGGACAAGGGCGGGAAGGTTATGGCGCTCGATTTGCTCCTAGAGGAGACGATACTTGGGAGGCTGGACCCGCCACGGTGCCGGAGTTGTGTTCCGGCCGCAAGGCCTACCGTAAAGTATTGAAACACAGACAATTAGAAATGTCCCAATTTCGAACAGTTTCTCGCTCTACCGGCAGGAGCAGCTTGGGGAAGGAAATGGGAAATTTGTTGGGCAAGGATGCGCAAACGATTGGTGGCCGGCTCAGGTGCTCCCGAGCCCACCGGCCGCATCTTATCTGTATGCCTGCCGGTTTGTGGCATGAGGCAAACCCCTGCCGCAGGGCCCGCGCCGACGGAGTATCCCATTGATGAGCTTGCCCAGAGCTGCCGGAGAAGTCCCGCATGGCGATGTGGTGCTGGAATCCCGCAGCTTGCGGAAGCATTTCGGAGCAGGCGACAGAAAACTGGAAGTCCTGACCGATGCAAACCTGGAATTGCGCGAAGGAGAGATGGTCGCCATCGTTGCGCCATCAGGAGCGGGGAAAAGCACGTTGCTGCATCTGCTCGGCGCGCTAGACACTCCAACGAGCGGTACAGTATACTTTCGAAACAAAGCGATTGAAACGAATGAAGACGCGGCTCTGGCGCAATTTCGCAATCGAGTCGTGGGGTTTCTCTGGCAAAGGCATCAACTGCTGCCGGATTTTACGGCAGCAGAGAACGTAGCGATGCCGCTGCTGGTGCGCGGAGAGCCACAGCCGGCGGCGCTTGAAACGGCGCGGAAATGGCTGGCGGAAGTTGGGCTCGAGGACCGGGCCCATCACCGTGCAGGAGAACTTTCGGGCGGGGAACAGCAGCGTGTTGCGATTGCCCGGGCGCTCGTCACAGGGCCGCGCGTGCTGCTGGCGGATGAACCGACCGGAGATCTGGACGAGCAGAATGCTTGGGCCGTGTTCGAGTTGCTCGAGCGGTTGCATCGCACGCATCGCCTGACGTCGTTAATAGCGACGCACAACCTGGCGCTGGCGGCACGATGTGACCGCGTGGTGGGACTGGAACATGGCGTTCTGCGGACTCGCTCGGTGAGAGCCGAGGCGACGGGGACCCCAGGGGGAGAAGCGAGCTAATCGTGTTCGAACGATATACTGAGAAAGCGCGACGCGTCATTTTCTTTGCCCGGTACGAAGCCAGCCAGTACGGGAGCCCGTACATCGAGACGGAGCATCTGTTACTCGGCTTGATGCGCGAGGACAAGGCGCTGGCGAACCGCTTCCTGCGGCAGCAGGGCTCGATCGAATCCATCCGAAAAGAAATCGAAGCCCGCATCACCATCCGCGAGCGCATTTCGACGTCAGTCGAAGTGCCGCTCAGCGCGGAATGCAAGCGCATCCTGAACATGGCGGCGGAAGAAGCCGAACGGCTGGGCCACAAGCACGTCGGCACGGAGCACCTGCTGCTCGGAATCCTGCGGGAAGAGAAATGCTTTGGCGCGGAGATCCTGATGGAGCGCGGGCTTCGGCTGTCGGCGCTGCGGGAAGAGCTGTCGCGGACGACGGGCGAGAAGACCACGGCTTCGCGGCCGAAAGAAACGTCGCTCCTGGCGGAGTTCAGCCGCGATTTGACGCAAGCAGCCACAGAAGGGTCGCTCGATCCACTGGTGGGACGCGAAGGCGAAGTGGAGCGCGTGATTCAGATCCTGTGCCGCCGGACAAAAAACAATCCGGTGCTGATCGGCGAGCCGGGCGTCGGCAAGACGGCCATCGTCGAAGGGCTCGCACAGAGAATTTCAGATGGTGATGTTCCTCCCTTTCTGGCGGACAAGCGGATTCTTTCCCTGGACTTGTCCTTGATCGTTGCGGGCACGAAATATCGCGGACAGTTTGAAGAGCGGTTGAAGACCATCATGAAGGAATTGATGGAGAGCCAGAACTCCATCGTATTTATTGACGAGCTGCACACGCTGGTCGGCGCCGGTTCGGCGGAAGGTTCCCTGGACGCGGCGAATATTTTGAAGCCGGCGCTTTCCCGCGGAGAGATTCAGTGCATTGGCGCGACCACGCCGGGCGAATACCGGAAGTCGGTGGAGAAGGATCGTTCTCTCGAGCGGCGTTTCCAGGCCGTGAAGGTTCCAGCGCCGAACGAAGAAGAGGCCATCCAGGTGATCAGCGGCGTGCGGGAACGTTATGAAAAGTTCCACGCCGTCAGTTACACGGATGAAGCCCTGCGGTACTCGGTTTATCTTTCAAATCGTTACATTCCCGACCGCTTTCTGCCGGACAAGGCGATTGACCTCATTGACGAAGCGGGCGCGCGCGTGAAGTTGCGCCAGGCGTCGGTGCCGGAAGAGGTTGCCGAAGTGCAGAAGCGCGTGAAGTTCATCACCCACCGGATGGAATCGGCTATCGCGGCGCACGAATTCGAAAAGGCGCGGTTTTATTCCGAAGAAGAGCGCAAGGAGAAAGAAAACCTCCGCGTGCTGCGCGAGCGCTACAAGCTCGACGACGCTTCTACAGGTATCGTGACGCGCGAAGACATCGAGGAAGTGGTTTCGCGCTGGACGGGAATCGCGGTCACTTCGATCAAGGAAGACGAGCAGCAAAAGCTCCTGCGCATCGAACCGGAACTTCACAAGCGCGTCATCAGCCAGGACAAGGCCATCACCGCGCTGGCGCGGGCCATCCGCCGCAGCCGCGCGGGACTAAAATCGCCTTCGCGGCCAGTGGGCTGCTTCTTCTTCCTCGGGCCCACGGGCGTCGGGAAAACGGAAGTGGCGCGCCGCCTGGCGGAATTCCTCTTCGGCTCGGAAAAATCGCTGGTGCGGTTTGATATGTCCGAGTTCATGGAAAAGCATTCGGTATCAAAGTTGATAGGTGCGCCGCCAGGCTACGTCGGCTACGAGGAAGGCGGGCAGTTGACCGAGCGCGTGCGCCGGACACCCTATTCGGTTATATTGTTGGACGAGATTGAGAAAGCGCATCCCGACCTCTTCAATATATTGTTACAGGTATTTGAGGACGGGCAGTTGACGGATGGACTCGGAAATACAGTTGATTTCCGGAACACCATCATCATCATGACATCCAATATCGGCGCGCGGCATTTGCAGAAGCGCACCTCCATCGGTTTCCAGGCGGGAATTGACGAAGCCAGCCTGCGAAGCATGGAAGATCTGGTATTGGGCGAAGTGAAGCGAGCGTTCAATCCGGAGTTTCTGAACCGGTTGGACGAAGTTATCCTCTTCAATCCATTGGGTGACGAAGACCTGCTGCGCATTATCGATTTGCTCGTCGGCCAGTTGAATGACACACTCATTCACCGGCAAGTGCAAGTAGTGTTGTCGCCCGAAGCAAGGCAGTGGGTTCTCGAGAAAACGTGCGCGGACCGCAATTACGGAGCACGTCCGCTGCGCAGGGCTCTTCAGAAGTACGTCGAAGACCCGCTCTCTGAAGCACTGATCCAGGGGGGAATTCAGAGACCTGCAACATTGCAGATTTACGTTGCGGGGGAAGGTCTCGCGTTCCGGCCTGTTGGTGAGGCAACCCCAGTCGTCCACTAGCGAATCTGACGCAACACGTACGAACGCGAAGCGGTTTAGCCGGAGTGGAAACCGCCCCGCGTGGTATGCGCGACCAGCCCCACCGGGCCTGGCGGGAGAATAACATCTTGAGTTTGGGGGCGCGGCCTTGAGATTCTCAATGGCCGCTAAACGGAAAGTCTGTGTGTTCTCGGGGATGAACTTGGCGCGTTCTGAGCGAGCAGGTATCTCCTGGCGATCCCTACTTCTTCTTGCGTTGCTGCCGGTTCTTGCTCCTGGTTTGATTCGCGCCGGGGACGCAAGGTTAGAAGCAAAAGCCGGCGGAGGGCACGAGCATTACCTGTTTCACGCCAACCTGGATGTAAATTCTCTGACCGAAAAAATTGACGATTTCACGGCGGGGGAAGCCGGCGCGGACGCGCAAACCGGCGGCAACTTTGTGATTGACCGGATCGAGTTCACTGGGAACCGGCGCATCCGGACGGACACGCTGAAGGCCCGTATCTTCAGCCGCGACGGAGATCCTTACAACGAAGAGACGCTGCGGCGCGATTTCCAGGCGCTGTGGAACACGCAGTTTTTTGAAGACGTGAAATTGCGCGTGGAAGAATCGCCCGCGAAGCCAAGTGGAAAAGTGATTGTGTTTGAGGTGACGGAACGGCCGGTGATCCGGCGCATCCGCTACGACGGAATTCACTCGATTTCGGAGTCCGACATTCTGGACCGCTTTAAAGAGAAAAAAGTGGGCTTGACGGTGGAAAGCCAGTTTGACCCAACCCGCATCAAAAAAGCAGAGGTGGTCCTCAAAGACCTCCTGGGCGAGCACGGGCGGCAATTTGCGACGGTGACACCGCAGTATGAACGGATTGCGTCGAGCAACGCGGTCATCCTGGTGTTCAAGATCGAGGAAGGGCCGAAGGTCAAGGTGGGCCAGATCCAGTTCACCGGGAACCATGCGTTCAGCCGGCGGAAGCTGATCCGCGCAATGCATAACGACCGGCCCTATTCGATTCCGCTGAAGATCACGGAAATCAACGTGATGTCGAAGACCTACGACCACGACAAGCTGATCGAAGACATCGAAGTCGGGATTCGTGGCCTCTACCAGGACAACGGATATTTCAAGGTGCTGGTGAAAGACCCGATCCTGGAAAACATTGACACCACGGGCTGGCGCTGGGGCGTTCCCGTCGTGATGGGACGCACGAGTGGGAAAGCCGTGAACATCACCATCCCCATCGAAGAAGGCAACAAGTACACGATGGGAACGTTGCGAATCGCCAGCAGCGACCCGGACAAGGCGCTCTCGCTGAAGGTTGAGGCCCTGAAGGGTGCCTTCCCGCTGAAGCAGGGCGATGTGTTTTCCACCGCGAAGATCCGCAAGGCGCTCGAAGACTACACGAAGATTTACGGGCAATACGGGTTTATCGATTTCGTGCCCACGCCGGAAACCGATATTGACGAAGCGGCCAAGCGGATTGACGTGACGATGAAATTCGATGAAGGCAAGCAGTATTTCGTGCGGCGCATCGATTTCAGCGGCAACACCACCACGCGCGACAAGGTGATCCGGCGGCAACTGCTGATTGACGAAGGGCAGCTCTTCAACAAGCGTGCCTGGGAGTTGAGCGTCCTGCGCATCAACCAGCTGGACTATTTCGACAAGCTGGATCCCGACAAGGCTGTCGAAATCAAGCGCAACCAGAAGCAGGGAACGGTGGACCTGTTGCTGAAGCTGCATGAAAAAGGCAAACAGTCGATCGGGTTGCAGGGCGGCGTCAGCGGGCTGGCCGGCGGATTCATCGGGCTGACCTACCAGACGAACAACTTTTTGGGACTTGGAGAAACGCTGACTCTTTCCGCGCAGATCGGGCAATACCAGCGGAATTTGATGTTCGGGTTCACCGAACCATATCTGTTCGACCGGCCGATCAGCAGCGGCTTCACGGTATTTTCGACGCTGTACAAATTCAACCAGGCGCAGCAGGCGGCGCAATTGACCGGGCAACAGGTCAGCATCAACCCGCAGTTCATCCAGGATTACAACCAGAACAGCACGGGATTCACGACCTTTGCGAACTACGCGCTGAAAAAGCACGTGTTCACGCGCGTGGGCTTGACCTACGGCCTCACCCGCACCAATATTTCCACTTTCAACCAGTCGTCGGCGCTTTTGTTCGAGGCATTGCAATTTAGCAGTCTCGCTGGCCCCAGCGCGCTGAACGGGATCATCGCCAGCACGGTAACGGGAACGATCAGCTACAACACCATCGACAACCCCATCAACGCGACCCACGGCAAAAGCTATTTCTATTCGCTCTCGTTCACGGGCGGGCCGATCGGCGGCAACGTGAACACCATTACCAACACCGGCGAGTTCAAGTATTTCCATCCAGTGAATCACCGGCGCAACGCGGTCGGGATAAGATTCCTCGGAGGGTTTACGACCGGGTATGGCGGGAAGGAAATACCGCCTTACAGCCGGTTCTACCTGGGCGGGGAAAATGATTTGCGCGGGTTCGACATTCGCGCGGTTTCGCCCGTGACCTACATCCCGAACACCGTTAACGAGTCCATTTCCGTGTCGGGAAGAGCGCTTAACGTGCCGGTGCTGCTGAAGACGATCACTTTCCCTGGCGGCGACACGCAAGGAGTAATGAATCTCGAGTACCGCATCCCGATCGCCGGGCCGGTGGCGATGTCGCTGTTCAACGATATCGGCACCGTTGGGACCCTGCGCAAGGGGGGATTGCAGCTGTCCCCCGCGGGCATTGAGAACATCAATCAGATGTTCCCGCTGGCCAACCAGCAGTCGCAACTGCAGCTCGCCCCGGGAACGAACTTCAAGCTGCGGGATTCCGCGGGTATTGAATTCATCGTGAACTTGCCGATCGTGCAGGCGCCCTTCCGGCTTTATTACTCGTACAATCCGCTGCGCATCCACCAGACTTTGTACGCGCCGAACGCGCAGATCAACGGGGTCAACCTTTCGCGGCAGTGCATCGCCAGCGGACAAACCAATCCGATCACGCCCATTGATCCGAATAATTTGACCAACTGGCAGTCAATTTGCAGCCCGGCCGTGGTGCTGGCGGTGCAGCCGCTTTTCGCGCCTTCGGGGTTGAACTACTTTGAGCCGAAGACGACATTCCGCTTTACGGTGAGCCGCACGTTCTAGGAGCGCGGCGGGAATACGAGTTTCATTTAGCGAGATGACTTCAGAAGACCCGCGGAAAGTTTGGGCGGTGAATCAATGAGGGAGATTCGATCCATGAGTTGGCGAACAACAAGAAATTCGATCCTGGCGGTATGCGCCGCGGCCGCGGCGATGGTGATGTCCGGGTGCGGCAGTTCCAGCGTGAACGTGGTGACGGTGACGGTGGCGCCGAGTTCGGTCACGGTGCTGACGGGGCAGGTGCAGACGTTCACGGCGACGGTAAGCGGGTCGACGACGACCACGGTCACAGCCTGGCCGTGCACGTATTCATATACGATCGCAAGCACGACTGCGAATCCCACGCCGAAGGCGACAACCGGACCGTGCACATCGGGGGGCACCCTATCCGGCGCAGAGACCGGATCGTTCGGAACCTGGATCATCAGCACGGCGAACGGCTCCAACGTTTTGACATACACCGGGCCAACGCTCAGTAACTTCCCCCAGCCGTATGCCCTAACGTTGACATTTACCGCAACAGCGGACGCGGACCACAAGAAGACAGCCACGGCCACGGTCGGCCTGGATAGCGGAATTCGCGCATCCATATCACCGACGACAGCAACGGTGCCGGTGGGTCTGTCGACACCTGCAACCGCTAACTTCGACGTATCGTTTCTGAATTCTCCGCCAGTCGGCGTGAAATATCTGCTCATGCAGGTAAACACCTCGTCAAGTAACCTCAACGATCAGACACCGAACCCGCTGGCCGACACTTGCACGGTCAGCAGCCCGACGGCCGCGAATCCGGGTTGCGGGACAATCGATTCGAACGGGAAATATACGGCGCCGATGGCCATCCCCTCCGAGACAGTTCCGAAGGGTGGCGCGTCTCCGACAACTGTATACGTCGTGGCCTGGTCGCAGGCGGACGAATCGCACTCCACGTTTGCGACGATCACGCTGGTGAATGCCTCGACGAACGCGGTCAGTTACACAAGCCTTTACCCGACCACGATCGCGGCGGGCGGCCTTTTGCAGGATGTATTTCTGAATGCGTCCAATCTGCTGAACACCACGCAGATTTTCTTTATTCGGCCCACTTCGGCGGCCAATCTGGCGAGTGGCGCACAGGTGCCGCTGAACAGCGCGACCCAGGTATTCGAAATTCCGATAACCCTGGCGTATTGCACGCCAGCCACTGCCGGCACTGCGGGAGCAACAAAGACGGTGACTTGCGATGCGTCGATCCTGACCCGTGTGCGCTTGCTCGCCGACCAGTTGAGAGATCCGGAGCCTGATCCTACGCAGCCAGCTTGGATCTTGGTGGCAAATCTGCCGGGTACTCCGCCGCCGACTGCAACGCCGCCTTGCGTGTTGTTCCCGGGCACCACAAATTCCATTGCATGCCCCATCCACATTATAAAAGCGAATCCCGGCCTGGTAACAGCTGTACCGGACAGCATTCCCCAGCCGACGAGCGGACAGGCCTCGCTGCAATTTGCAACCAACGGGGGGTATTACGGTGTATCCGGCTCGCTGGCAAGATTGAGCTTCAATGGGAACACGGTGCTTTTGAGCCCAAATTCAGGACCCAGGCAGCTTTTGGGCCAGATGCAGGGATTTCAATTGCCGAGTCCCGGACTTTATGAAGTCACTGTACAAAGCAATACCACCCAGCAAGGTACGTCACCGATGTTTGGTACGCTGACCGCGAACACGGCGGTGCAGCCGAACTTTGCAAGTTTCAATCCGAACCCCACGAACTCCTCGTCGGCCTCTTGCGTCGATCCTTCAATTGCGACCCCGCCGACAAACCTGTCTGGCGCGTATCCCGCTTGCACACTGCTGGCCGGGGGCGGCAATCCGGCTCCGAGTGCCATCGCGCTGAACTCGATCAGAGGATACGCGGTGATCACCGAGCAAGGCACAGGCGCATTGCAATTGGTAACACTGTCTCCGGCGGGTCCCTCGCAAAGCGGGCCCCCAGTGCCGATAAAGGCGGCAGTCGGCGGGACACAGCCCGCGCCGACCGACATCGCGATTGACAACCAGCTGAACGTCAACGGCGGCGATCTTGCGGCGATTGTGAGCGGTTCCGACAGCACGCTTTACCTCTATTCCGTCACCCCCGGGGCGCCAACGCCGCTTGCTCCCGTAAAGAGCGTTTCGTTGGATCTGCGGACCCTGCTCGGGGAACCGTCGGCAACGGGGCTGCCTACGCCCTATGCGGTCGGAGTGGATACGGTTACACACCTCGGAGTGGTGGCCTATACGAATACGAATATCGGGTTCATTGTGGATGTGAATCCGAATCTGGACGGAAAGGATAGCCGCACTTGCTTTTTGGGAGGAACCGCACCTTGCGTTGTTGGCCCGGTGTCGATTGTGACCGGAGCCACGCCGAAGGTGGTAATGCAGCCGAATGTGCCACTGGCCTACGTGACGCCTGGTGGAGGAACTGGAACAACGTCTGTCGTGGACCTCTTGCAACAGGGCAAGACGGCGCAGATTGAGCCGTTTGTGTCCGGCGGAACCAGCGGAGCGGTGCGCACCGCGGGGGTGACGAAGATTATCACCTCATCGCCACACGGCATCAATCCCGTGCTTGGCGGCACCGTGATCATTTCGGGGATCACCACTTCCACCGCCATGTCCAATTTCAATGGAACATTTCAAATACTGCCCGGAAGCGTAATCGACCCCTTCACGTTTTCCTATACGCAGGTCGGTCAGCCGGATGACACGGAAAGTAATCCCGCCAATATGCCGGGCACGGTGCAGTACGGGGTCCCCTACTATTCCCTGGGAACTTCCATTACCGTTGCCGGCGCCGCAATCAACCCGGTTACGCGGACGTTCGGGTTCTCGGACTACAACGCCAGTTCCGGGCAAATCGGGTTCATCAGCACGCTCGATCAAACGCTCACGTCGTTGTCGCTGTCGGCAGGAAGTTGCAACCTGTGTACGCCGACACCACCCGGAGCGCCCGAGACAGGATTCCGGTCGGTGGCGTTCGATCCGTATACGAACGTGATGATCGCATACGCACCGACGGCGAACACAAGCGCCAGTCAGAACGGGAATAAGATCTCGCTGATCAATCCGGGAGGAGCGAACCTGAACGGAGCCAGCAATTTCCCTTACAGGATTATTGCCGCGACGCCGACGGGACAAGTCGGTCAAGGATCCTACACCCCGTCCGGACAGACCTCGGCGGCGCCCGTGTTCGGGCCGATGGCGTATGACCCAATCACAAAATATGTTTTCGTGGCAAATGCGGGAAGCAACTCGCTGAGCTACATGAGTCTTGATCCGACGAATGCATTCCAGAAGGCGCACATCTTGGATCTGGAGCTGCCGAACCCGAGTTGTGGTGACGCAACGAATCCCCAAACCTGCTTTGGCGTGCCAGTGATCCAACCGCCGTTGAGCACGGCAAGCCCCTCGCACGCGCCCGGGCCTTGCAGTCCTTCGAATCCGTCAAATCCCTGCATGCCTCAGTCGGTACAAGTAGGTGTGACGGCCACGGTCCGCATTCTTGGACAGGGTTTTGGAACCACTTCGGGAGCGCTGGCGCGCCTTGACGGGCAAGTGTCGAACGACTGCAGCAAGAGTCCCGGAACATTCTGTACAACGTATGTGGCCGACAGCGAACTGGATCTGACCCTTCCCGCCGCGATGCTAACCGGGCCGCACGTCTTTGCGGTGGACGTATTGTCGCCGGGTGGTGCAATCACAAATGAGGTGGACCTGAACGTGGTTGGATTGCTGGATATCGGGAATATGACGGCCTTGGGGACCAACGCGTGCACCCCGACGTCGAGTTTCCCGCAAGGGCCGGAAGGAGTGGCGGTGGATTCCACGCGGCACATTGCGTTGATAAGCAATTACGCTTGCAACAGCGTGGCAGTGATCGCCATTGATCCGAGCGGTTACATGACAAAGAACGGGACAAAGGTACCGTTCGGTACCGTCCTTGGTTCGGTAACTGTGGGGAATCAGCCCTTGGGGATCGGTGTGATCCCGCGGCTGGGTTATGCCGTGGTGGCGAACAGTGGCGACACGCCCAACGGCACGGCTTCAATCATTGATATCAGCACGCCCGAGAGTCCGCAGATCGTCTCTTGGAACGTAACGTCGGGCACAACGACGACACCGACAAACAAGGTGACCGTTGGCATTTTACCGCTGGGAGTGACAGTCGATCAGGATCGTGGACTGGCTCTCGTGGCCAACAGCGGTTCGAACACACTGTCTTCGGTCGACCTCACACCCCTGTTGCCCACAAGCCCGGCCAGCGGCACAGGCCACGTGCAAGGGGTGCCGGCGGTCACACCAGTTGCGCTCAGTGGACCGCCGATAGCCATCGCCATCGATCCGAACCGGGCAGTGGCCGCGGTAACAAACCTGCAAAACTCCGGCACGACGAGCGTATCGGGGGGAATCGACGTCGTAAACCTTGCCAACGTGCCGCCGATCAAGAGCTCGACGGCCTCGGTTTCTTCGGTATCAGCGAGCCTCACGGGGATAGTTTATGATCCCGGAGACCCGAATACCACGGCGACCACGACCACGGGACTTTTCTACTCCACCTCCACCCAGGCCAATGCCATCTTCTCGCTCAACCCGGATACTGGCTCGGTGCAGACCGTCCGTGTGGGGATCAACCCCTATTCGCTGGGGTACAATTTCCAGACCGGAACCTTGCTGACGATCAATTCAACGTCTAACAGCAGCTCCGTGGTGGACGTGCAGAATTTCACGACCCGGCAGACGCTGGGGATTAGCAGCATGTCACAGTTCGCGATTGACGTGGACAACGTCACAAACACCGCGGTGATCGTGGACCAAAACAACAATCGCGTGGTGTTCCTGGCCCTGCCGAAGTAAAGGAAGTGCGGCACAGGCAGTCAGCGGCGCACCCCAGCCAGGATTGCGTTTGCAGCGGTCTTGACTGCTCAGCTATACTGTTCGCTTTGTCGAGGGGCAGTTCAGGCTAGTGTAGGCCTCCGGATTGTGCCGACCGATTCCCTGGGGAGCATGCGAAAACGGAGTTGTTCGTTATCCCGAGGGACTTGGAAAAGTTTGACCGGTGATGACCGGTTAAGTATCCAAAGGCTTGCCAATCTCAGTGGCGTCCGAAGCCAGAGACCAGGCAGAGCCAAGATGAATAAGGAGAAAACAGTGAATTCGAGAAACATGATTCGTGTGGCTGCGGCGGCCACTTTCTGCCTGCTGGGCACAGCAGCCGTTCGTGCGCAGGGCGCGACGGCTCCGGGCGCGGCAAGCGGCGGCAAGATCGCCGTGCTCAACGTCCGTCAGGCAATCGTGACGACGGCGGAAGGCAAGCAGGCTTCGGCGGAGCTGCAATCGCAGTTCGCTCCGCGGCAGAACGAGATGGAAACCCTCAACAAGCAGATCAACGATATCCGGCAGCAACTGGCGGCCAACCAGACCACCTGGAGCGACGAACAGAAAAACAAGGCCCAGACGCAGGGGCAAAGACTTGCCGCGCAGTTGGAGCGGAAGAACACCGAATTGCAAGAAGACGTGAACGCGGCGCAGGGCGACGTGGTCGACCGCATCGGCCGCAAGATGATGGATGTGCTCGACCGTTACGCGCGTGAGAATGGCTATGTAGCGGTGTTCGATTCGTCGGCACAGAATTCGCCGATTATCTATGCCTCGAACAACGTAGACGTCACCCAGGATATTATCCGCCTCTACGACCAGCAGTATCCGATCAAGGGCTCTGGCGCTCCGGCGGCGAAGCCGGCTGCTACGCCCAAACCGGCCGCGCCTCCCGCAGCGAAGCCCCAGCGATAGTTCCGTTTATTCCTGAAGCAATCAGGGCCGCCGGTCTGGCGGCCCTTTTCAGTTCAGGGCCTCTTCGGGTTGCCCCCCGAAGCGGGCGGAGTCGGTCTGAGCAGCCCGGAAGGTCGGGAATTAGTCTTTCTATTCCATTGGGTTATGAGAATCGGAGGAGGTTTTGAGCTTCAGCAGAGTCTCCCCGAGCCAGCCTGGCCGGCGGCTAAGCCCTAAGGTACCTTGCATTTACCTTGTTCCCAGAATATACTCATCCTTCGCTCTGAATCGGGTCGCACCATGAAGTGGGCGCAAGCCCACTTTTTTGTTGCCGCCGGCGGTGCTGAGCTTTCGACCGGCTTAGCCGTGGAGTCTTCGCGTGAATTTGGAAAAGGTCCGCGAGGCCGCCGAACGGGTTGCCCGTTCAGAAGGCCTGGAAGTCGTGGATGTCGAATGGAAGATCGGCAAGCAGAGGTTTCTAAGGGTGTACATCGACAAAGTGCCCCCCAGGAAACCCGCCGCGGCGATTGCGGGTGAAGAGGCGCCGAGTCCTTACCCGAAAATCAGCCACGCCGATTGTGAGCGCGTGAGTCAACAACTCAGCGTCATTCTGGATGTGGAAGAATTGATTCCAGGGCCGGGGTACACCCTGGAAATCAGTTCACCGGGAATGGACCGCGCGCTGACCAAGGCCGCGGATTTCGAGCGCTTCACGGGCCGCCTGGCGAAGATTCTGACGGCGGAACCCATCGGCGATGCGAAGTTTTTTGAAGGAAGGCTGCGGGGACTGGCGGAGGGAAATGTCCGCATGGAGTTGAAAGGGAAAGACGCGCGAATCGTGGAAATACCGCTGGGCGCGATTCGGAAGGCGAACCTGGTTGTGGAGTTTTAGGAAAGCGAAATGGCGAATCTGCTCTATCAGCAAATCGAGATGTTGAGCCGGGAGAAGCACATCGAACCGGAAGTGGTGATTTCCGCCATCGAAGACGCCATGGTCGTGGCGGCCCGGAAGTTCTACAAGACCGAAGAAGACCTGCGCGGAAAATTCAATCCCGAAAGCGGGCAGGTGGACGTGCATTCGGTGTATACGGTCGTCGAAGAAGTGACCGACCCGAAGCGGGAAATCAGCCTTGCGGACGCCAAGAAAAAGAATCCGAGCGCGGAAATCGGGACCGAGATTTTGACGGCCAAGCCGACGGACGTGCTGGGACGCATCGCCGCGCAGACCGCGAAGCAGGTTATCCTGCAGAAGGTGCGCGAAGCGGAGCGGGACACGATTTACAACGAGTATCACACCCGCGCCGGCGAACTGGTTACCGTAATTGTGAAGCGCGCCGAAGGCCCCGACCTGATCGTGGACATGGGGCGCACGGAAGCGCGGCTGCCCAAGCGCGAACAGTCGAAACTAGAAACCTACAACATCGGCGAACGGTTGCGCGTGGTGATCAAGGCCGTGGACCGGGCCGCGAAAGGCCCGCAGGTAATCGTCTCGCGCGCGGACGCTTCGCTGGTACAACGCCTTTTTGAAATGGAAGTGCCGGAAATCTATGATGGCACGGTGCAGATTCGTGCCGCGGCCCGCGAAGCGGGCGAGCGCACGAAAGTGGCAGTCGCGAGCCGCGACAAGGACGTGGATCCCGTGGGCGCCTGCGTCGGTATGAAGGGCATGCGCGTTCAGTCCATCATCCGCGAATTGCGCGGCGAAAAAATCGACATCATTCCCTACAACGAAGAAACGGTTGCGTTCGCGCAAAAAGCCCTGAGCCCGGCGAAAGTGACCCGCGTCCAGATCACGGACCCTGAAAACAAAAAGCTGGAAGTGATCGTCGAGGATTCCCAGCTTTCCCTCGCGATCGGCAAAAAGGGACAGAACGTCCGCCTGGCCAGCAAGCTCATCGGCTGGGACATTGATATCAAGAGCGAGGAAGAGAAGCGGCGCGAGATCGAAGAGCAGATGACCGCGCTGACCGCGCCGACGACTCCGCTGACCGTTCTGGCGGGTGTCGGGCCCAAGACGATCGAGAAGATCGAAGCCGCCGGCATTGCGAACCTGGAAAAACTCGCCAGCATGACGCCGGAACAGTTGATGGAAATTCCGGGCATCGGCGAAAAGATGGTGGACAAGATTTATCAGGCGGTGAACCGCTTCTATGAAGGCGGCGACGCCGCGGCCGCGCCGGTGGAAACCGCGGACGAAAACGGCGAGGAGACGCCGGCAGCCGAGGTCGCAGCCGAGGTCGCGACCGAACGATCGGCCGAATCCGCGACCGAAGCAGTGGCTAACGCATCAGAGGAAAGCCCGGCCGAAGCCGCGAGCGACACGGAAGCTTCAGCAGCAACGGAATCCGCTTCGGAGATTAACTCTGAAGCCGCTGCATCCACCGAGACGGATACCCCGGCGGAGCAGCAGGAAGAGAAAAGTTCCTAAGAAGCATGAGCGACGCAAATCAAGTCCGCATCAATGAGCTCGCGCGCGAACTCGAGGTCAAGGCGAAAGCCATTATTGACCTTTTGGCCGGTTTTGGCGTAACCGAAAAGAAAACGCACTCCAGTTCGATTCCGGCCGATGTGGCCGAAAAAGTCAAGCACCACCTAAAGACTGCAGCGGACGCCGAAACCGCGGCCGAAGCCGAGCGCTCGGCCAGAGAAGCGGCCGCGAAGGCAGCGCTCAGAAGGCCCCCGGCACCCGCGCCCGTGGCTGCCGCTCCTGCTCCGGTTGCCGCGCCCGCGCCACCAGCGCCGGTTCAGAAGCCCGTGACCGCTGCGCCCGCGACTGCTCCGGCAGTAACGCCACCTGCCGCACCCGCGGCGGTGAAACCTGCGCCTCTAGCGCCTCCGCAAATTGCAACTCCCGTGCCTGCAGCTCCGCTCGCCAAACCCGCTGCGCCGGCACCGTCTGTCGCCGCCGCACCCACTGCACCTGTTGCGGAGCGCCCTGCCGCTCCTCTGACTTCCGGCGCGCCGCGGCCTGCCCCGCAGCAACCTTTGCGTCCCACGCACCCGACAAGTCGCGCTCCGGGCCAGCAACCTGCTGCACGCCCCGGCGGAGCGCCGCCTTCCCAATCGCGCCCGCAGCAACCAGGCTCACAGCCGCAAGCCGCGCGCTCCGGTGCGCCGGCAAGTGCGCCGCGGCCGCAACAACCTCTTCGTCCCATGCCTACGGGCAACCGCGGGCCAGTGCCCGGAACGGCGCCGGGAGACCGCGAGCGCAGGCCAGGCGGCCCGCGTCCTGGCCAGCCGATGCGTCCCCAACAATCGGGCGCCCCGGGCGGACGTCCGTTTACACCGCGTCCCGGAGGGCCGGGCGGTCCAGCTGGACCAGGCGGAGGCGGACGCACATTTACCCAGCGTCCTGGTGCTGCGCCAACTGGCGCGAGGCCGGGGCAACGCACTCCCGGACGGCCGGGTGGGATGCTGCCGCCGCCGTTCTCTGAAAAAATGCCGTCGAAGGCCGAGCCGGGCAAACCACTTTATGCGCGCAAACCACAACAGCGCCAGCGCCCGATGGCGGATAAGCGGGAGATGGAAGGCGAGCGCAAGCTGCACCCGACTCGGCAACGTCCGGGAGCCGGCGGCCGCGGAGTGGCTGCGGCAGCAGTCGCGCCACCGGAGCCGCGCGCCCCGCGTGACATCACGCTGACAGAAGGCATCACGATCCGCGAACTTGCTGAAAAACTGGATGTGCGCGCAAAAGACCTTCTAAAAACCCTGCTCGATCGCGGCGTCTTCGCCAGTATCAACCAGGCGCTGGACGTGCAGACAGCAACGGACCTGGCGCAATCGTTTAACGGCGTGGTGAGCGTCGTGTCCCTCGAGGAAGAAATGGTTCTCGAGGTTGCCAAGGAAGAGACCAAGGAAAATCTAAAGCCGCGGCCACCGGTGGTCACGGTGATGGGCCACGTGGACCACGGAAAGACCAGTCTGCTCGACGCCATCCGCAAGGAAGACGTGGCGGCGGGCGAAGCCGGAGGCATCACGCAGCACATCGGCGCTTACAAAGTGCAGGTGGGCGAAAAGAGCGTGGTGTTTGTGGACACACCGGGCCACGAAGCGTTTACGCGGATGCGCGCGCGCGGTGCGAAAGTTACAGACATCGTCGTGCTCGTGGTTGCGGCCGACGACGGCGTGATGCCGCAGACCCGCGAAGCGATTGACCACGCGAAGGCAGCGAACGTGCCGATCATCGTGGCGATCAACAAGATTGACAAGCCGGAAGCACAGCCGGAGCGCGTGAAGCGGCAGCTCTCCGATCTTGGCTTGATGCCCGCGGAATGGGGTGGCGAGACGGAATTCGTGGAAGTCTCCGCAAAACAAAAGAAGAATCTCGACAAGCTGCTGGAAATTATCTTGCTGGTGGCGGATTTGCGGGAGTTGAAAGCGAATCCGGACGCGCCGGCCAGCGGAACCGTGCTCGAATCGCGGGTGGACAAGGGCCGCGGCCCGGTCGCCACGGTACTCGTGCAGAACGGCACCCTCAACAACAGCGACTTTTTCATCGTCGGCTCGGTGTTTGGCAAAGTGCGCGCGATGTTTGACGATCACGGGCGTCCCGTGAAAATCGCCCCGCCGTCCACACCGGTCGAAGTACTCGGCTTGCAGGGCGTCCCGGAAGCCGGCGACCATTTCCAAGTGACCGATGAAGCGAAGGCGCGCCACGTGGTGGAATTCCGGCAGTCCAAGCAGCGCGATGCGGCTTTGCGCGCCAGCGCGGGCAGCCGCATCACGCTTGATCAGTTGCACGAGCAGTTGAAGGCCGGGGAAGTGAAAGAGCTTCCGATCGTGATCAAGGCCGACGTGCAGGGCTCCGCGGAAGTTTTGGAAGAGATGCTGCCCAGGCTCTCAACCGACCAGGTGAAGCTGAAAATCATCAGCGCTGGCGTCGGAACGGTCACGGAAAACGACATTCTGCTTGCGTCGGCCTCCGGCGCCATCGTCATCGCGTTCGGTGTGCGTCCGGATCGCAAGGCGCAAGACCTGGCACAACAGGAAAAAGTGGACATCCGTACCCACAACATCATTTACGAAGTTTCCGACGAAATTAAGAAAGCCATGGAAGGCCTGCTGGAACCCGTTTTTCAGGAGACTTACGTGGGTCGCGCGGAAGTGCGAAACACGTTCCGGATCAAGGGGTCGGGCACGGTGGCTGGCTGCTATGTCCAGGACGGCGTGATCAAGCGCGACTCGCAGATTCGCGTGATGCGCGATGGCGCGGTGGTCTACACCTCGAAGCTCAGCTCGCTGAAGCGCTTCAAGGACGATGTCAGCGAAGTGCGCACGGGATTTGAGTGCGGCCTGGGAATCGCAAACTTCAACGACGTCAAGGTGGGCGACATCCTGGAGTGCTTCCAGGTGACCAAGCTGTCCGCCGCCGAAGCCGCTGCCCAGGGATCCTCCGCCGCGCGCAAATAGAAGCGATCGATCAGGTTCAGGCTTCCCCGGGCCTGAGGGTGGCTTGCCATGCCGGTCGGATTACTCACACTGGAGTTGCATATCGCGGAAGCACAATCTTTGAAGGATAAGCGGCAGGTACTGCGCAGCCTGAAGGATCGCCTGCGCGCGCACTTTAATGTTGCGGTGGCGGAACTGGACTTTGAGGATACCTGGCAGCGATCGGTGGTCGGCGTGGTGACGCTGTCGAATGAAGAGCACCACGTGGAAGAAGCGCTGCAAAAAGTCCTGGCCGAAGCCGACGGGATACTAGGGCCAATGATTGTTGGGCACGCAGTGGAGATTCTTTGAAAAGCCTCAAGTCGTAAGCCCTGAGCTTTGAGCTCTTGGTACCCGGCCGTCGGGGTTAAGGCTTGCTGCTTTTGGCTTATAGCCGGAGACCTACGACTTAGAGCCAATAGCTCGCAGCCGGCATCAAACACAGAACCGACGTCGAGGAAAAGCACGGAAATGAGCCCTGATCATCATCGTCATTTGCGCGTGGGCGAGGAAATCGCGCATGAATTGAACGCCATGCTGGTGGGCGAACTGAAAGACCCGCGCCTGGAAGGAAATGTCTGCGTCAGCGAAGTCCGCGTGCAGCCGGATATGAAGCACGCGCGGGTATACGTGAGCGTGCGGACGGAAAACTCGAGGGAGCAGACAGACGCCATCAAGGCGCTGGAGCACGCCTCGGGCTACATCAAGCATGAGCTGGTCGAGAGGCTGCAGTTGCGGCGGGTTCCAGATTTGCACTTCACGCTGGATCTTTCGCAGGAGCACGTCGAGCGCATCGAACAGCTCTTGAAGCAGATGAAATCGGATAAGGCCGATAAGCCGGAACCGAATCCCTGAATCACGGGCGACATAAGTTTCAGAAATAAAGTGAGTATTATCCCTTACTGGGGCAGTTTGCGAAGCAGGCATCTGATTTTCTTTCGCCCGCCTAGTGGCAGATCTTAAGATCGGCCACCAGAGTTCCGCCAACGACCACACATGCCGCGTCAACCACAACCCGCCCCGTTCGATGGCGCACTGGTCATCAACAAGCCCCAAGGCAAGACTTCGCACGACATCGTGGATGCGGTGCGCCACCTCGCGGGCTTCCGGCAAATCGGGCATCTGGGCACGCTCGATCCGCTGGCGACGGGAGTTCTGGTCCTGCTGCTCGGCAAGGCCACTCGTTTTGTGCGGTTTTATACCGGGCGGCGCAAGCGCTACACCGCTGGTTTCCGCTTCGGCTATGCCACCAACACGTTTGACTCGGAAGGGCAGCCGGCGGGCCCGGATCTGGCGCCTGTGCTCGAGCGAGAGGTGTTGCAGCAGCTCGCGGCGGAGTCCACTGGGCGGTTCGAACAGAAGCCGCCGATTTTTTCCGCCAAGAAAATTCACGGGCGGCCCGCGTACGAACTGGCCCGCAAAAATCAGGTTGTAGAGCTGAAAGCAGTGCCGGTGGAGATTTTTGAGTACCGGCTGACGGGGATCGAAGGACCGATCGCAAGGTTTTCAATCGAGTGCTCCTCGGGGACCTACATCCGGTCGCTGGTCGACGACATGGGGCGGAAGCTGGGGTGCGGCGCCCATCTGGCGGAAATCTGCCGCACGGCGGTGGGGGAATTTTCCCTGGAGCAGGCCATCAGCCTGGAAGAGCTGGCGCAGGCCAGGAAGGATGGGAAGTTCGAATCCTTTCTGATTCCGCTGGAGCACCTGCTGCCCAATTTCCCGCGGACCAATGTGCTGCCGGTGCTTGAAAAGAAAATTCGCCACGGGGGGAAGTTCAACGTGATGCCTTCGCAGCTGAAGCCGGGCCGCGTGGAGTTGCCGCCGGGAGCGACAACGCATCTCGATACAGAAGAAGCACAGCCGCCTCGACTGCGAGTCTTCAGCCAGGAAAACAAGTTGATCGCCATCGCCGAAGCGGTGGTGCCGAGGACTTACCAGCCGATTGTTGTGTTTGATCCACTGCCCTGAAGGTTTTCCTCCCCGGTTGACACTCTTTGGGATGCCTGTGGATTGCTTTGTGCAAGGTGCGGGGGGTGAGATCCTTCTACTGCCTGCGGCAAGCAGGGCGGGCAGGGGTTCGCGTTCAAGGCAACAACCCCGATTTTAGCTAGGTGGTTGCTGCAGGGGAATTTCGGGCTGAGGTTGCGGCGGCTGATTTTGCGGCGGCGGCTGAGCCGGTGGAGGACCAGGTTGTGGCGGCGCTGATGGTGCTGGGGCAGGCGTTTCTGCCGGGGACGGAGCGGGAGCGGGTGCGGGTGCAGGTTCCTGATCCGAGCGTCCTCCGGCAGGGAGGGCGCCGCCGCCCTGCCCGCGGCCGGTGGGCTCTCCCGTTCCCGCATAGATGGTCTTTGATTGATGGAAAGGCGCGCGGACGCGGCGCGGCGTTATCAGGAAAAGCAGTTCGTCGTCGGTGAAGGAATTGTTGCGCGTGCCGAAGGCGTAGCCCACGCCGGGCAACTGAGCCAGGCCGGGAATCCCGGACAGCGCTTTCGTTTCGTTCTCGCTGAGCACCCCGGTGACCAGCGAGGTTTCGTCTTCCTTCAGCCGCACGGTTTGCGTGACCGTGCGATTCGAAATCACCGGAATGCCATTGATATTGGTTCCCGAGAGCGCCTTAATTTCAAATTCCAGCTGCAGCGTGACTTCCTTGTTGTCGTGCAATTGTGGCGTGGCCTTGATTTTTATTCCCACGTCCTCATATTCGGAGCCGGGATACGGTGTCTGGGCGATCGCGGGATTGGAAATCAGGCTGGCGGGGCTTTCGATCAGCGTGACCTGGCCGGCCGCGTTGGCGATATTGTTGGTGACGACGACGTCTGGAAAGGAGCTGTTGGTGAAAGCGCCGGCGAGGATGGCGTCGGGGCTTGTGCCGGCGGCGGGTTCAATCGCGCTGGCGAACAGGCCGCTCCCGAGATCGGCGAACACCGTGACCGTGCCGACGGCTGTGTTGGTCACTGCAATGCCGCCCGTGGTGGACTGGGCAAGGTCGGCAATCGCCACGCCACTGGGAGTCGTGTCTGTCGCGAGCGGAGACTGCGAAGCCGCGACGAAAGTGCCGTCGCCATTCCCGAGGTAGACCGACAGCGTGTTGTCTGTCTGATTGACGATGGCGAGAGCCGGCCCGTTGCTTCCGCTGAGAGATCCGGACGCGATGGCCACTGGGACTTTTCCGACGCCGAGGGGAGATTTGGGGAATTCGGTGAAGGTGCCGTTGCCATTGCCCTCGAGGATGGTGACGTTCTGGGTGGTCTGGTTCACGATAGCCAGATCGGGATTGCCGTCGCCGTTGAAGTCCGCCACCGTCATAGCGACCGGCCCGGTCGCGGTGGCCGGCAACGCGAACGGCGAACCGGTAACCTGGGTGAACGTGCCGTCGCCATTGCCGTTGAACACCGAATACGTGTTGTCCTTGAAATTGGTGACCACGAAGCCCAGGTTGGAATCGCCATTCTTCGAATTAAAGGTGCCCACGACGATGGAACTTGGCTGAGCGCCTACAGGGATGGGAGCCGGGGGTGTTTTGAAGGTGCCATCCCCGTCGCCCAGAAGCACGATCACTGCGTTTCCCACCGGATCGGTCACCAGCAAATCCGCAAAGTTGTCATTATTCGGGGCCGTCGAGGCTGCATTCAGGCTTCCTGTGGCCAACGCCGGAGCCGGAGTGGAACTGGTCCAAGCGGTTCCCATCGGAACAGGCGAGACCAGGCCGATTCCGCTGGTCGGCGGCGCGAATTGCGGAACCGCTCCCGTTCCTTGATTCAACAGAACCGTCAGCGTGTTGTCGGTCTGGTTGACGACGGCGAGATCCTGAGTGCCGGCGCTGCGAAAATCCGCCGTGACCATGGCGACTGGATTTTTCCCCACAGTGAATTGCTGCGTGGGGATAGTCGTGCCGGTGCCGCCGATGTTCGGAGTAAAGCCGGTCGAGCCGAGACTCCCCGAAAGAAGCGAAAGCGTTATGGGTATACGGTCGCCTACAAAAAAGGTGGCCGGCTTCGCGTCTTGCGCGCGCAGCAAAATTTGTCTGCCACTGTGCACCAGAGAGAGCGCTTGCGAAAATTGTGCCGAATAGGTTGGCAGAACAAGAAGAAACGTACTTTTACCGCCCCCGACGGCGGCTACGGCCGGAAGCGAAGACGCGAGGCTGGCGATGCCGCCGCCCGCAAGCGCTCCCGCAGGGCCGCCGAAGACCTGCGCGAGCAGCGTGAGCAGCGACGTTAGATCAGGGGCGGAACGCAAGGAGCTTGCCAGATTCGCCGGGACCGGAACGAGCCGCTGACTTGTGGGCGGCGTGAGTCCGAGAGTGCTGGCATTTGTGCGATCCACTTCCAGCAGATCGATCTCCAGGAGAACTTCCCCGGGGCCGTGTTCGAGGTTGCGGACGATTTCTTCGGCGAGATGCACGCGCTGTACGGTTCCACGGACGGCAATGGTATGCGCCGAGTTGGATTGGCTGAGCCGCGTTATGCCGGTAAGTTCACGAATCGCGCGGACCACCTCGCCGGCTTCTGTGGGAGTTACCGAGGAGGTCAGCTGAATGGTCTCCTCAATTTCGGGTTCGAACAAGCGGCGTTTCTCCGCCGTGTCGGCCGCGACAAAAAATTGCTTGGAGTCCACAGGGCGCCAGAATGTGCCGGTTTCGATGCCCATGACTTTCATCGCGGTATAAAAATCGACCTCCTGGAGGTGCAAGCGCGTGGAGCGCACCGGTAAATCTGGATCAAACGACGCCTTCAGGCCGAAAGCCCGGGCTACCTGTTCATAGGCGGATTTCACGTCCGTTTGCAGGTTGAAGCTCCTGTTGGTCTTCTCTGGCGCAAGCTGGGGCAGGCCTTCGGGGGATTCCGCGCGCCGCTCGCCTGTGGGGGACTCCCTGATGGACCCTATCTGCTGCAGCCGCTCGAGAATCGCGGGGTTGCTGGGATCGATCTCCAGCGCGGCGGCGAGTTCCTGCGTGGCGCCATCTATATTCCCTTCCACAGCCAGGCGCTCCGCGCCGTCCAAATGCTCGTGCAAGAGGCGCGAGCGGAGCGCTGTGCCTTTGCCCACGATGGTGACGTCAAACGGGGCGTAGCGAGCAGCCTCCTCGTAATCGCCCAGTGCGCGGAGATAATCTCCGGCGGCTTCTTCCCTGGCGGCTTGCTCCAGAAGCTTCTTGGCGCGCTTTGGGTCCGGTTTCACAAAGGAGCGCTCCGCGTCGCGTTTCGGGGTGGGAGCCTGCGGCTCTTGCGCCGGAAGGGCCTGGCAGACAAGCGCCCAGCAGAGCAGCAGTGCGGTGACGATAGTAAGCGGCGGTCTTCTCATTCTAGTAGATAGACGCAAGCCACCATTCTACCGTGTCGGGGGAAAGGGCGTCTCGACTTGACGGGGCAGAGAAGGAGGGGTTAGACTAGAATCGTTGTTGCAAATCGTTTTCAACTGGAGTGAGCGTGCTTTCTGCCTTCCTTATCGCCCTGCGTGAGGGCGTCGAAGCTTCCCTCATCGTAGGGATTATCCTGGTTTATCTATCGCGGACCAATCGGACCCATCTGGTCCGGTATGTTTGGGGAGGCGTGGCAGCGGCCGTCGCCCTGAGCCTCGGCGTGGCTATCGCGCTCGAGCGTTTCAACATCAGCGAGGACGGATTTGAAGGTCTACTGTTGCTGGTGGCGGCGTTTTTCGTCGTCACCATGATCATCTGGATGAACCGCATTGCGCGGCATCTGAAAAAGGAAATTGAAGAGAAAGTGGAGGTGTTCGCATCCCGAGCGGGTTCTGCGGCGGGATGGGGCCTTGGAATGTTCGTCTTCCTGATGGTGGTGAGAGAGGGAGCGGAGTTGGCGCTGATCCTGCGCGCAGTCGAGCTTTCGACCGAAGGCTTCCAGACCTGGATTGGAACGATTGCGGGTATCGGAGCCGCGGTTGCCGTGGGCCTCTTCTTTTTCAAGGGCACGTTGAAGGTGCCGCTGCACAGGTTTTTTGCGGTCACCAGTTGGATTCTGATGCTGGTGGCGGTGCAATTGGCGGTGACCGGTCTGCACGAATTGAGCGAGGCACAGTGGCTGCCTTCGAGCAAAACGGAGATGGCCGTGCTGGGGCCGATCGTGGCCAACGAACTATTCTTTTTTGTGTTTGTGTTCGGGGCGGCGGCGTTGATGATTATCCGCGAGTGGCAGGCGGCTTCCGACAACAAGGCAGCCACTGCTGTGACGAATGACGCTGAACGCCGGCTGATCGAATCGCAAAATCGCCGGCAGCGCCGCTGGATGATCGCCGCGGCGAGCATGAGCCTGGCGGTGATCCTGGCGCTGACGGCCGATTTTATTTATGCCAAGGTGAATTCGGCACCGCCGCAAGCGAAAGCCGTGGAAGCCGTGAATGGCATCGTGAAAGTGCCCGTTGCGGAAGTGCAGGACGGAAATTTGCATCTCTTCACGCTGAATGCCAAAGGGCGGGCCATCCGATTCATGGTCATCAAGAAGCCCAATGGCTATGGAACGGCGCTGGATGCCTGCCTGATTTGCGGAGCGGAGGGCTACCGGCAGGACGGGCAGAATGTAATCTGCCGGCACTGCGCGTCGGCGATTTATATCCCGTCGATCGGGCAAAAGGGCGGATGCAATCCAATCGGGTTTACGTCGCAGGTAAATGGCGACGACGTGGTTATCGACGTTTCGTCGGTCACCAACGCTGCGGAAGAAATTCCGCGATAGGAGATTTGGCGCGCTCAGCGATCCGCACAAATAAATGTTCCTTCGACTCGTCGCCGACTCGTTCACGCGCCGGCCGAAACGCAAAATGCTCACCCTGGCCGCCCTGGCCTTGGGGATGGCTGTGGCCACCGCGGCTTTGAGCGTGTCCCTGGATGTGGGCGACCGGCTGGCCGAGGAGTTTCGCAGCCTGGGCGCGAATCTGCTGGTGACGCCCGAAGCGGACTCGCTGCCTCTGGAGATTGGCGGTGTGGATTATCGCCCCGCGAATGCGGGCGCGTACCTGCCTGAAGCAGACCTCGGAAAACTGAAGACGATTTTCTGGCGCTTCAACATCAAGGCGTTTGCGCCGATTATAGAAGCCCAGGTCAAAGCGACGCCGTATGACATGGACTATTTCCCCGATCCCCCTCCGGGAGCCGCATACACAATCATCGGAACATGGGTGAATCACGAGGTGAAGATTCCCGACGGGACAACTTATGTGACCGGAATCGAACGGACCAATCCGTGGTGGGGACTGAAAAAAGGCCGATGGTTCACAGAAGGCCAGGATGAATGTGTCGTAGGGAAAACTTTTGCCATAAAAAAGGGAAAGTCGGTTGTGCCGGAACGGCCGGGTGAGCTTCCCACAAGGGATGACTTGAAGCCTGGGGATGTCCTGTTCGTGTACAAAATTAAGGGCCAGACTCCAGTCAGGTTGCATGTCGTAGGTGTTCTCGATACCGGTGGACCTGAAGATAACGCCATCATTGCGCCACTCGAAGTGGTGCAAACGTTTGCTGCTAAGCCGGGCCAGTACCGGCGCCTGTACGTGAGCGCGCTTACAAAGCCCGAAGACGCGTTCGCACGGAAAGATCCGAAGACCATGACCCCGGCGGAGTTCGACCGCTGGTACTGCTCCCCGTACATTTCGTCGATCGCTTTGCAGATCAGCCAGGAGTTGAAAGGGACGGATGTGCGCGTGATTCGCCGCGTGGCGCAAGGCGAGGGCACGATTCTGACGCGCGTGCGCGCGCTGCTGTGGCTGGTGACCCTTGCGGCGCTGCTGGCGGCGGCGCTCGCTGTGGGGGCCTCGGCGGCGGCTTCGGTGATCGAGCGGCGGACGGAGATTGGATTGATGAAGGCGCTCGGAGCGGGTTCCGGGCTGGTGGGCGTGCTGCTGGCGGCGGAGCAATTGCTGGTGGCGTTTGTCGGCGGCGGGATCGGATACGCGGTCGGAATCCTGCTCGCGCGCCTGCTGGGCGAGAAGATATTTGGATTTACGCCGGAGCCGAAATTTTTCCTGTTTTTCATTGTGCAGGTGCTTGCATCGCTCATTACGCTGCTCGGAAGCGTTTATCCGCTGCGACGCGCTTCACAATATGACCCGGCGCCCATCCTGAGGGGCGAGTGATGAGCGATGTCCCGATGTTTTGGCGCATCGTTCGCAGGTTGATCACCGCGAATTACGGCCGGCTGTTTGTAATTTTGCTGGCGTTGGGGGCGGGCGCGGCGATTACCGCGGCATTGCTGAATTTGCAGATTGATGCCCAGCGACGTCTAACCACGGAATTTCGCGCGCTGGGAGCGAATGTGATTGTGGCTCCGCGCGATGCGGATGCAAATTCAGCAGGCGGCACGCTGGAAGAGGGGCTGCTTCGGGGTTTGCCAGCAGAAAACGCCGGAAAACCCGTGCCTGCGGTGGCATTTCTCTACGTGATCGGCGAGGTGGCCAAGGCCGGCGAGATTCATGACCAAGCAGCCGTGATTGCTGGCACCGAGGGCCAGGGATTGACCCGGGTGCGGCCCGGGCAGCGCACGGAATACTCTGCCGAACTCGAGAAAGATCCGGCGGCGTGCGAAGTCGGTGCCAAGGCGGCGGGACAGTTCAAGGTTCACGCCGGGGATTCGCTGCGCCTGCGCAATCAGGGCAGGGAAGCGACCTGCAAGGTATTCGCAGTGGTGGCCACGGGCGGTGCGGAAGATACGCAGATTTTCTCGAGGCTTTCGACGGCGCAAACCTTGGCCGATCTGCCGGGGCGCATCAGCCTCGTGCAGCTGAGCGTGACGGGCACGCCGGATTCGATCGAGCGCTTCATTGCTGCGCTCGCCGAGCGTATGCCGGGTGCGGACGTGCACGGTATCAAGCAGCTGGCCCTGGCGGAGGGAAAACTTTATAACCGCATCAGCGGGCTGCTCTCGGCCACGGTGATCATCGTATTGCTGCTGACCTCGCTTTGCGTGATGGCGGGAATGAGCAATGTAGCGATTGAGCGCAAGAACGATGTCGGGTTGATGAAAGCCATCGGCGGTTCTGTGCGCCGCGTGGTGCGGCTGTTCCTGGCGGAAGCGATTTTGATGGGTATTGTGGGCGGACTGATTGGCTCGGCCATCGGCATCGGGGGCTCCATTTGGCTGGGAAAATCGGTGTTTGGCGTGGCTGCGCAGCCTCGCTGGATTGTGTATCCTGTTTCTGTAGGCATCACCATCATCGTTTCTGTTGCCAGCGCATTCCCCCTGCGCCGACTGGCGAGCGTACGGCCTGCAAGTGTGTTTCGAGGTGAAGCGTGAGCGCGCAAGTGCGCATTGAATCGCTGGTGAAGGAGTATGGGACGCTCCGCGCGTTGAACGGCATTTCCTTTCACATCCAGGCGGGCGAATGGGTAGCGTTGATGGGGCCGTCGGGCTCCGGAAAGACCACGCTGATTAACATTCTGGGCGGGCTGGATACACTGACGTCAGGACATGTGATCGTGGATGGCGTGGATCTTGCCAAACTTTCCGAGAACGACCTGGTGCGCTATCGCGCGGAGAAGATTGGATTCGTATTTCAGCAGTTCCACCTGGTGCCGTATTTGGATGCGCTGGAGAATGTGATGCTGGCGCAGTATTTTCACAGCGTGACGGACGAGGCGCAGGCTTCGGAAGCTCTGAAACGGGTCGGGCTGGGCCACCGGCTGACGCAACTGCCTTCGCAGCTTTCAGGCGGCGAACAACAGCGCGTGGCAATTGCGCGGGCGCTGATCAACCAGCCGAAATTGATTTTGGCCGACGAGCCGACGGGCAATCTGGACGAGGCGAATGAAGAGATCGTTCTCGGACTGTTCCGCGAATTGCACAGTGCGGGACACACCATCCTGATGGTGACACACGATCCGGACATCGCGCAGCAGGCCGACCGGCGGATCGAGCTGGTGCATGGCCATCTCGCGGTAGACCAGCGCATTTCAATGGACGATGGCATTCACTTCGATCACCTGCTGGAGCAGATCTGGGTTCGCGGAGAAGAAGGGAAGCCGGCCGACATCGAGCACATTCGCACGCCGGGCGGTCTGGATCCCGTGCGGACACTGGCACGAATGGAAGACCTGCGGTTGGTCGAGGTGCTCGAAGAGCAGCTGATCGAACTGACGGACCGGGGGAAAAGCCGTGCACGCGACGTTGTGCGGCGGCACCGGCTGGCGGAGCGGCTGTTCAAGGACACATTCCGCATTGACGACCACGAAGCCCACAGCCAGGCCTGCAAGTTTGAACACATCATCAGTCCGGAGCTGGACCAGCGGATCTGCTCGTTCCTGGGGCATCCGACGACTTGCCCGCACGGAAATCCCATTCCCCCGGGTGAATGCTGCGGTCACAAGAAGGGAACGGGCGGATGAGGGGGCGCAGCTTGAAATGGAGCGCCTTTTCCCGATCGACTTTTTGCCGCGAGCGACAATATCCAAGTATTCTTGAAAGACTTTCTCCCGATGCCGACACCGATTGACCAGCGCAAGAAGCCAACCGCCGTAAAGATTCATGTGAAGACCGGTGCGGGTGTCGACATCACCTGGGCCGACGGGCATTCCAGCCATTTTGACTTTGCCTATCTGCGCGAACAGTGCCCGTGCGCGACGTGCAACGATGAGCGTGGGAAAAAGGAGGCGATGCCGTCCGCAAATCTGCTGTCGTCGCCGCTCCTGCCGATGTACAAGCCCAAACCGCGCGCGCAGGGGGCCACCCAGGTGGGAAATTACGCCGTGCAAATCAGTTTTACGGATGGGCACTCCACGGGAATCTTCAGTTACGATTACCTGCGCACGCTTTGCCCGTGCGAAGAATGCGGGCGCGCGTTTCGCGAGACTCCGGAAAAAACGCAGCAAAAAATCGTTTAGGCGCGCGGCGTTCGCTGGACTTGTCTTTCGAAAAATGGGAGCATTGGAATCTGCAGGTCTAACTACCCGTAAATGAGCAGCACTCCCCAAAGCCCGGCTGCCAAGGGCAGCCAGAGCAGCGGTATTCCGCGCGTCTTGATTGCGACCACGGCGCTGTTAAGCTTTATATCCTTCTGGCGCGCGGCCGCCATCGTGCTGAACGACCTCGCTTCCTCGGCGTATTACGCCGGTGGCGAGGCCGAAGCCTACATTGGCAAGGCCGCGCCGTGGTTCATCCTCGCCATCATGCTGTTTTCCTACGCCGTGCGCGCGGTGTATGTGGAAAGCTGCAGCATGTTCGTCCGGGGCGGCGTGTACCGGGCGGTGAAGCAATCGCTCGGCGGAACCCTGGCGAAATTCAGCGTTTCGGCGTTGATGTTCGATTACATCCTGACCGGACCGATCAGCGGCGTGGCGGCGGGGCAGTATCTGGCCGGACTGATCAGCGAACTCCTGCAATATTTTCACGTGAGCGGGCCGCTGTCCCTGGGGGCCATTGATTTTGTCAGCGCGAGCTTTGCGATCGTCGTGACGCTGTATTTCTGGTGGGAGAACACCAAGGGGATCCCGGAGTCGAGCGAAAAAGCGCTCCACATCATGAAGCTGGTAACGGTCATGGTGGTGATTCTGATTACCTGGTGCATCTACACCGCGCTTTTGCGCCATTCCTCCCTGCCACCCTTTCCGCATCCCCGAAACCTCAGGTTGAGCGAAAGCGCGCTGGGCTGGCTCGCCCACAGCAGCCTGCCGCACATGTTCGGCATTGTGGCCATCTTCATCGCGTTGGGGCATTCGGTGCTGGCCATGAGCGGCGAGGAATCGCTGGCGCAGGTATACAGGGAAATTGAACATCCAAAGCTTCCGAATTTGAAAAAGGCCGGGCTGGTGATTTTCGTTTACAGCCTGGTGTTCACTTCGCTGGTCTCGTTCTTTGCGGTGATGATTATTCCCGACTCCATTCGGGAGAGCTACCTGCAGAATCTGATCGGCGGCCTGGCGATGAATTTGCAAGGCCCGATTTATGCGCGGCTCATCTTCCATGGATTTGTGGTCGTGGTGGGCACGCTGATTCTTGCCGGCGCGGTGAACACGGCGATCGTGGGTTCGAACGGAGTGCTGAATCGCGTCTCCGAGGACGGGGTGCTGAGTTCCTGGTTCCGGCAGCCGCACCGGAAATACGGCACCAGCTACCGCATCATCAATATCGTGGTTGCCCTGCAGGTGATCACGATCATCATCAGCCGCGGCGACGTAACCTTCCTTGCCAACCTGTATGCGTTCGGTGTGATCTGGAGTTTTGCGATGAACGGGCTGGCTGTGCTGGTTCTGCGCTACACCAAGCCGGGCCATCGCGATTTCCAGGTGCCTTTCAACTTTTACGTCCGCGGCGTCCAGATCCCTGTCGGGTTGATTCTGATTACCCTTACGCTGTTTCTCATTGCAGTCACCAATTTGTTTACCAAGCCCGTCGCCACGATGGCCGGCGGCGCGTTCTCCGTCTTGCTTTATATCGTGTTCACCATTTCCGAACGGCGCGCCCGGCGCGGCGGCGATCACGTGGAAATGGACCAGTTCAATCTGGAGATGGAGGGCGAACTCACTTCGGAAGCGGTTGGTGCGAAGCCTGGGAACATTCTGGTTCCGGTAAGCAACCACTACAATCTTTATCACCTGGCGAACGTACTTGACCGTATCAAGCCCGGGAGGCGGGACGTTATCGTCCTCCACGTGCGCCTTCTCCGGCGCGCCGCATCGGGCGAGAACGAGCTGGAAGCCTACCAGCTTTTCGGCAGCATCGAGCAGCACCTGTTTTCCCAGGCGCTCTCCATGGCCGAGAAACGCGGGAAAACCATCCGGCTCGCCGTTGTTGCCGCCAACGATATCTGGGACGCGATATTGCGGGCAGCGACATCGCTGCAGTCAAGCACGATCGTTGTCGGCCATTCACCCAAGGAGCCCACGGAAGAGCAGGCCCGGCACCTCGGCGACGCGTGGGAAAAACTGGGCGATCCGAAGCCGCAGTTCAATCTGGAAATTCACATGGCGAACGGTGACAAGGTCTACAAGGTCCTTGGGCCGCACGCGCCGAACCTGACCGCCAATGAGGTGAACCTGCTGCACCGCTTGTGGCTGCGTTTCAGCGAATCGGCAGCGCCGCTCGAACTGCATCACCACGACGTGGTGCATTTTGCGCTAGAGGAGGTAATGAAAGAAGTCGAGGAAGGCCAGGAAGAATCCGTGATTGCCAGGCTGAAGGCGCACCTGGAAGCTAACGTTAAGAGCAAGCCCCCGACGATTTAAAATGTATTCCTCATAACGAGACGTCCGAAGGAAATCTCTCACCCATAAATCGTTCGAATTACAGACTCCGAACCACTTTCCTTTCCGCGACTTGAAATTGCTCTCCGATATTCCGTTCACCAAACAGAAGAAGTTTCAGGTTTTACTTTAAATGTCGGCGCGCCGACATTTTTCCGGTCTTTGCCCGGCCCTAACTTCCCTTCGCGGCCCAGTCTGCTACTTTTCAGGGACAAGCTCCCTGATTAAACCGCGCCCGTGCAGTGGCCGGTCTTCTGACCGGCCACTACGCTTTTCGGAATGTCGTCAGATTGCGCTCGTGCAGTGGCCGCATTTCTTTGCAGCCAGGGGAATCGCCATGGCGCACTGCGGGCAATCTTTTGTGGTAACCGGTGGCGGAGGCTTGGGCATCCAGCGATTGACGATGCGCACCACCACGAAAATGGTGAAGGCCACAATCAGGAAGTTGATCACCGTGTTGATGAAATTGCCGTAGTTCAGGGTGGCCTTGCCCGCTTCCTTCGCGGCTTTTAGCGTGTCGAAATGCGTCCCGCTCAGGTTGATGAACAGTCCAGAAAAATCTACTTTTCCAAGAAGCTGGCCGAGAGGCGGCAGGAGGATGTCGTCCACGAAGGAACCAACGATTTTTCCAAACGCCGCGCCGATGATGACGCCGACGGCGAGATCCAGAACACTGCCCCGCATTGCGAATTCCTTGAATTCCTTGAACACGATAGTTCTCCTCTTCGAAGATGCGAGCGGGAAAACAGCCGTTCGCAGGCAGGTCTTCCCCCGGGCGGCGGGAAGCGTTGAATGCCCGGGATTATAACTGACGGGGGCGCTAGCGTTGCCACAAAATGAGCAGAGACCCGAGGATGCCGCGCACGAGGAGGATCAGTCCGGCGGCGGCGAGGAGTTTCACGACCCAGTCAAATGGGACGCGCGAAATCGAAAGCATCGCGATGCCCAGCAGGACGAGCGAGCCGCCACGATTCCATTTCTGCCATTTGGCCCGGAATAGCCCCGGCTTGGCCAGGGCCAGCAGACCCCAGGCAATCAGCGCCACGCTGAGCACCAGCCAGCTCACACCGTGGCGATCGAAATAAATTCGTCCGTTGGCGGCTAGCCACATCACCAGCGCTCCCAGCAGCAGGAAGATGAATTCCGTCAGCAATTGCGTGAGGCGGGCGGGCGAGAGCATCTGACCTCGTGGTTCAGGAAACCCGTTCGATGCGGACCTTCATGGTGACGGGAACGCGCGGACGGTCCATGCCGTCACGCGAGGTCTCAGAGATTTTGTTGGCGATGTCCTGGCCTTCGACGACTTCGCCGAAAATGGAATGCCGATTGTCGAGATGCGGCGTGGGCGCGACCGTGATGAAGAACTGGCTGCCGTTGGTGTTCGGGCCGGCGTTGGCCATGGAAAGTTTTCCGGCCTTGGAATGGCGGAGGCTCGGGTGGAATTCGTCGGCGAACTGATAGCCCGGGCCGCCGCGGCCGTCGCCCTGCGGGCATCCGCCCTGAATCATGAATTGCGGAATCACGCGGTGGAAGACCAGGCCGTCGTAATAGGGGCGCTTTTCTTTCTTTCCGCTGATGGGGTCCTTGAATTCCTTGGTGCCTTCGGCGAGGCCGATAAAGTTCTCGACGGTCTTTGGTGTTTCCTTTTCAAACAGTCGGCAAACAATGTTGCCCATTGAAGTTTCAAAAATTGCATAAGTTCCAGCGGGTCGCGCCATGTGCTCTCCTTTTTTGGTGTTCTTTGTATGTTACTGTTATTCCGGAAAGCAAAGCAAACGCGGCGATTCGCGATGAAATTGCTGAACGAGCCCAAATCCAAACAGGAAATTCTGGAGCGGCTGCGGGCGGTGCGGCCGGATTCGCCACGCCGGTGGGGAAGGATGAATGCGCGGCAGATGGTGTGTCACTTGAGTGACTCGTTTTTGGGTGCGATGGGGGAGAGACCGACACAGGTTGCGCCTGGCTATCTGGCGCGCAAATTGATCAAGTGGGTGGCGCTGTATGTGCCGCTTCCGTGGCCGAAAGGAGTGCCTACCCGCCCGGAGTTCGATCAGGAACTTGGCGGGACTCCACCGTCGGATTTTGGTGAGGACTTGCGGTCGTTACAAGTTCTGATTGAGAGATACACTGAGCAGCCACGCGTATTTCAGTTCCGGCCGCATCCCATTTTTCTGGAAATGACCGAACGGGATTGGATGCGCTGGGGTTATCTGCACACGCACCACCACCTGCGGCAGTTCGGTGCTTAGTGGCTTGCTGCGAGATTAATTCCAGCTCTTTTGTTTGCGCAGTTCGGTGATGTGCGCCGTGTGATGGCGGCCATGCCACGAGTAGAGGAAGAGCAGCCATTCGACGTTTTTCAGGCCTGACTCGGAATGACGGACCGGCCGGGCATATTGTTCCGGCGTGACGGTTCGCAGTAGCCGAACCCAACGGTCGTGGAGGGGTTCGAGAAGTTTGAGGGAGACTTCGACCGGGGCGTGTTGTGCATCTTCCAGTCGGGCCCAGTCGGCCTCCTGGTACGCCTTGATGGTGGGTTCGGTTTCTGTCAGCCCGAGCCGCAGCCGGATGTACGCGTTCAAGTGACTGTCGGCGATGTGGTGAACCACCTGGCGCAGGGTCCAACCGCCTTCGCGGTAGGGAGTTTCGAGTTGTGAATCCGTGAGTCCCGCGACGGCCGAACGTAGTTTCGCCGGGGCATTGGCAATTTCCTCAATCGCGGTCTGACGCAGGGCGGGGCTAATGTTGGTGGGCATCGCAAATTTTCCAACGGGATAACGCGGGTCCATCGAACCTCCTCATCCGAGTAACTTTCGAGCACGTTTCCACTCTAAAAGAGACGCGGGGGGACGTCCAGCGTGGCAGAACCACTGCGGGTTGCCAAATTGGCCGTTTGACAGGCGATTTGCTGCCAGACTGCCAAACGCGAGCTCTCACCCGTGCCAGAGCGGCCTTTCTGTACTCCTCTCGCGCCCGTTCGCACGCCTCCTCCCGGCGGCAATGCTACAATCTTCGCCTTGTACCTTCAGGCTGGCTTTCTGAATCTAAGGTATGGAGCTTTTTCTAATGCACAATGTGGTAATCATCGGGAGTGGATGTGCAGGCCTGACCGCCGCGATATACACGGCGCGAGCCAACCTGAAGCCCCTCGTGTTGGACGGCCACGAACCCGGCGGCCAGCTTTCCTTGACCACGCACGTGGAGAATTATCCCGGTTTCCCTGATGGAATCATGGGGCCGGAGCTGATCGAAAACATGCGCAAACAGTCGCAACGCTTCGGCGCGGAATTCAAGGCTGGAGCGGTGACGGAAGTGGATCTGACGAAGCGCCCGTTCAAAGTCTTTGCGGGGAAAGAAACCTACGAAACACGCTCGGTGATCGTCGCGGCAGGCGCTTCGGCCCGCCTGCTGGGGTTGCCGGGAGAAAAAGAACTGATTGGCCGGGGGTTGTCCACTTGCGCGACTTGCGACGGGTATTTCTTCCGCGGCCAGCCGCTGGCGGTGGTCGGCGGGGGAGATTCGGCGATGGAGGAGGCGAACTTCCTTTCGCGCTATGCCAGCCGGGTGTATCTGATTCACCGGAGGAATGAGTTCCGCGCGTCGAAAATCATGATTGACCGGGCGCGGGCGAACGAGAAGGTGGAGTTCGTCACGCCGTATGTGGTGGACGAAATTCTGTCTCCGGAAAAAGCGGTCACCGGCATACGCCTGCGACACGCCAAGACCGGCGAGAAACGCGAAATCGCCCTGCACGGGATTTTCGTGGCGATCGGCCACACTCCGAATTCCGTGGCGTTCCGCGGCAAGCTGGAAACCGACGAGAACGGCTACATCATCCAGCGCCACGGAAGCCTGACGAATGTCCCGGGTGTTTTTGTGGCGGGAGACGTTCAGGATCACCGCTACCGGCAAGCGGTAACTGCGGCGGGCTCCGGCTGCATGGCGGCACTGGACGCGGAAAAGTTCCTGGAAGAGCACAAAGACTAGCGCGCGGCTGGCCTCCCGGCGCAACTCCGGGCATAATCGAATGGTCCATGTTGCGTTCGATCCTTCTGAAGTTTTCCGAAAGCAAAAGTTTTGCCCACTGGGTTACCACCAACGCCACGACGCGCCGGATGTCTCACCGTTTTGTCGCTGGCGAAACCCTTGAAGAGGCACTCGAGGTGGCGCGCGCCTGCAACGACGCCGGAATGCACGCAACCCTCGACTACCTGGGGGAAAATGTCAGCACCATTGAGGATGCCCAGAAAGCGCGCGACGCGTATCTGGAGATATTCGACCGCATTGCCGAGGAACGGCTGCATGCCAATGTTTCCTGCAAACTGACACAATTGGGCCTGGATATTTCCCCCGAATTTTGCGAAGGGCTGGTGCTTTCGATTGCCGAACGGGCGGCGGCGAACGACAGCTTTCTGCGTATTGATATGGAAGGCTCCGCGTACACGCAGCGCACCGTGGACCTGGTGAAACGCGTGCGCGCGCAAACCCCCACCGTCGGCACGGTGATTCAGTCGTATCTCTACCGCAGCGAAAGCGACGTCAACGACCTGCTCTCTGTAGGGTGCCGTATCCGCCTGTGCAAGGGCGCGTACAGCGAGACGATGGAGGTGGCTTACCCGCGCAAGGCCGATGTGGATGGCAACTACACTCGCCTGATGCGCATGCTGCTGCCCAGCGGTTTTTACCACGGGATTGCGACGCACGATCCGAAAATGATCGCGGCGACTATTCGTTGGGCCGCGGAAAAGCAGATTTCCAAGGACGATTTCGAGTTCCAGATGCTGTATGGGATCCGCACGGACCTGCAGCGCCAGTTGGTGCGCGACGGCTTTCGCCTGCGCATTTACATTCCGTACGGCCGCGACTGGTTCCCGTATGTAATGCGGCGGCTGGCGGAGCGCCCCGCGAACCTGATGTTCTTCTTGCGCAACTTCCTGCGGTCGTAGCCAGGGAGGAGCGCGAGGTTCCTCATTGTTCAATCCTTCAACCCAACGATTCGCCGGGCTTCATCGCGTGAACAGTCAACCCAGCGATGTCTTTCGCCTCGGCGCAGAAGGCTTCAGGCGTGCCGGTAAGCATCGGGAATGTGGCGAAGTGCATCGGGATAGCATGTGTGACGCCGAGTAGGCGAATGGCAACGGCTGCTTCCCGAGGGCCCATCGTGAAGACGTCGCCGATCGGCAGCATTGCGATTTCGGGTTTGTAAATTTCGCCGATAAGCTTCATATCGCCGAAGACCGCGGTGTCTCCCGCGTGATACAGAGTCACTCCACCGGGAAGCTTGACGATGTAACCGCCCGCTTCGCCGCCGTAGATGCGCTCGCCATTATCCTCGATGGAGTTGGAGTGGAAGGCGTTGGTCATGGTGATTTCGAAATCGCCGACCTTTTGCGACCCGCCTTTGTTGCCCGGAAGGCATTGCGCTCCGGTTTTCTTGGACTCGATCCAAAGATAAGTCTCGAACGTAGCGACAATCTTGGGCTTGAATTGCTTGGCGATCAAAAGCAGGTCGCCGATATGATCCGTGTGGCCGTGGGTGATGAAAATGGCGTCCAGCCGGGTTAACTTTTTCAGATTTTCCGGGCACCGCGGATTGGACATGATAAAGGGATCGATGATCGCATACTGGCCGCCGGGCGTGGTCAGGCCGAAAGTGCTGTGCCCGAAATAAGTGATTTTGTTGCCCTTCAAATCAAGCATCGGATCTCCTTCCCGGGGAAAACTTATTTAGAGAGCAGCATCTTGATGGCCGCCTCGTAGGTGTCGTGGTCGCCGGCGCCGACAAAATGGCCGATTTGCTGGCCGTCCTTGCCATAGAAAACCGATGCGGGGATCGAGCCGTTCCATCCAGGCAAGACGGCCTGGACAAATGCGTCTTCTTCTCCCTTTTTCTTGCGATAGTTCGGGAAGATTGGCTTGTAGCGCGCCAGGAACCGGCGCATAAGGATGAGGTCGCCGTCCTGGTCGAGGCTGACGCCCACGACTTTCAGGCCTTGCGGGGCGTACTGCTTGGCGAGTTCATTCAACATGGGATATTCGTCGCGGCAAGGCTCGCACCAGGTGGCCCAGAAGGTGACCAGCAGGGGCTTACCCTTGTATTGCTGGAGAAGTTTCTGGTAGCCCTGGGTGTCGAGGAGTTCCGGGTCCTTAGGAGCGGGCGTTTCTGCCACGGCCAACGCCAAACCTGCGATCACCAGCAATCCAGCCAGCCCCAATCTGAGTTTCATGTCGTTTCCTCTCCCCCACATTCTAGCCTTTCCTGGCTGGTTGAGAATCCAGGGAGTACCGCGTAGAATGGATTTGATGCTGCATTTACCCTGCAGCGCTAACTTTATTTGGACTGTCGCCGGCTGCGTTTCGTAAGCTAACCCCGGCCCGCTACCTGAAGCAAAGGAGAGTTTAGATGGCTTATGTGATTGCCGAACCTTGCATCAACACCAAAGACACGGCGTGTGTTGATGTGTGTCCGGTGGACTGCATCCACCCGCGCAAGGACGAGCCGACCCACCAGGGCGAAACGATGCTGTATATCAATCCCGTGGAATGCATTGATTGCGGCGCTTGCGTCCCGGTATGCCCGGTGACCGCGATTTTCGCGCTGGAAGATCTTCCGGAGAAGTGGCAGCAGTTCACGGCGATGAATGCCGACTGGTATGCCAAGAAGTAAACGAAGCTAGGCGAAACTGGGCAATTTTCTGGTTTGCGGAACCCCGGAATCCGGGGTTCTTTTTTTGCCCGGCCATCAAGAGAATTGGGCATGCAGGCGGCCTTTTGATCGCGGCTCACATCCAATCCGATGCAATGCCTGGGGCTATTTAAGGGGAATCCTTGCGCCGACTCTTAATGAACTTTTCGACGTTGTTGATGTTTCTGCTTCCGTCGGCAGGCGGAGCAGCCGCGCAATTATCCGGCGTTCCACAGGGCACCTATTCCGGCACATTGCAGGCGGGCGAGGCGCAGCTTCACCTGCTTCTGCATCTTTCCAAGGCAGCGAACGGGTCGCTGCGCGCGACGCTGGACAGCCTGGAGCAAGGCGTGTTCGCCATCGAAGCGAGTTCGGTTTCGTTTGTCAATTTCAATTTGAAATTGGAGCTCACTTCGGTCGGCGCACGGTTCGAGGGCAAAGTTTCCCCGGACCACGAGATTATTGACGGCAACTGGTCGCAGGGCAGCGCTTCGCTTCCCTTGAAATTTCGGCGAGAAACAGGCGCCGTAGCGCGAAAGCCCGGGGACGCGATTTTTCCCGTGGAGGGCCTGTGGCAAGGCGCCGTCGAAACGCATGGGATGCGGCTGCGATTCCAACTGCATATTTCCCACGATACCGAGGGCGCGCTGATCGCCGCGCTCGACAGTCTGGACCAAGGCGTGACCGGGCTGCCAGCCAACCACGTGACATTGAAGGATCCGATCTTTCATTTTGAAATTCCATCCGTGGCCGGCGTTTACGAAGGCGCCTTGAACGCAACCAGGAATGCGATCACCGGCAAATGGTCGCAAACCAGCGCCGACAATTTGCCGCTGGACTTCAAGCGCTCTGACCAGACTTTGGAATTGCGCCGTCCGCAGACGCCCATCAGGCCGTTTCCCTACACCGAAGAGGAAGTGGCGTTCAGCGGAGGAGCGGAAGGAATTGTGCTCTCAGGAACTCTGACGCTGCCAAAGGGCGAAGGCCCGTTTCCCGCGGCGCTGCTCATCGCCGGATCAGGGCCGCAGGATCGCGACGAGTCTCTGGCCAACCACCGGCCGTTTCTTCTGATAGCCGACGCGCTCACCCGCAAGGGAATCGCCGTCCTGCGTTACGACAAGCGCGGCGTGGGCAAATCCACCGGCAGTCCAGACACCGCAACGACGATGGATCTGGCCGCGGACGCCCATGCAGCGCTGGCATTTCTGAAAACGCGCAAAGAAATTAAAGTGGCCGGCATTGGGTTGATCGGCCACAGCGAAGGCGCCATCATTGCGCCGCATCTTGCCGGGCAGTCGAAAGCGGTGAACTGGCTGGTCCTGTTGGCTGCACCGGGAACCACCGGTGAGCAAACGCTGCTGAATCAGTCTGATCTGATTGGCCGGGCCGGCGGGTTGAGTGATGAGCAACTCGAGCCAAGCCTCGCATTTGATCAGGCCGCCTACGCCCTGGTTCGAAAAGAAAAAGATCCTGGCACCCTTGCCGAAAAACTGGTCGCGCTGGTCAAGGAGTCAGGGCTGGACGCGGCGCTGCCTCCGGCGACGCTGGAGACGCAGTTGCGGATGCTGGCGTCTCCCTGGTTTCGGTTCTTCCTGGACTACGACCCATTGCCAGATCTGAAGGCGGTCGGCTGTCCGGTGCTGGCCCTGTATGGACAGAAAGACCTGCAGGTTTCTTCGAAGGTCAATTTGCCGCTGGTCGAGAAAGCATTCCACGATTCAATGAACACTCAGGCCGAGACTCGCGAGATGCCGGATCTGAATCACCTGTTTCAGCACGCCTACACGGGAACTCCGGCCGAATACGCCGCTATCGAAGAGACATTTTCACCAGAGGCGCTGGCGCTGATCGTGGACTGGGTTAAAGGTCACAGCGCCTCCAGGCAGTAAAAGTTCAATCGCTCATACTTGCTCTTCGGTTCAACGTTTGTGGTGTCTCGCGGTATCATGGAATGTGAACCCGATGCCCGAGCCTCGCCCTCCATTTCATCTCCTGCTGATTGTGCACGCCCACCAGCCCGCTGGGAATTTTCAGCACATATTTGAAGAATGCTATCGCACGTCCTACGATCCCTTTCTGGCCATGATCGAAAAGCATCCGGGGGTGCGGCTGGCGCTGCACTATTCCGGGCCCCTGCTTTTGTGGATCGAGAAAAATCATCCTGCGTATTTCGATCGCTTGCGAAAACTGGTGGCTGCCGGCCGGGTGGAACTTATCGGTGGGGGATTCTACGAGCCCATCCTGATTTCGATTCCGACCGTGGATCAGGTGGAGCAACTTAACCGCCTGGCAAGCTACATCGAGCAGCAATTTGGCAAACGCCCCACGGGAGCGTGGCTGGCGGAGCGCGTGTGGGAGCCGCAGCTTCCGGGCACGCTGGCGGAAGCGAATGTGGCGTATACGCTGGTGGACGATCTGCCATTCATCGCCGCCGGGTTCGAAGCGGAGGAGCTGTTTGGAGCGTATATCGCCGAGGATCGCGGCAAGTCGGTCTGGCTGTTTTCCGGGTTGAAGGATTTGCGTTACCTGATACCGTTCCGCAAGCCCGCGGAGACGATTGCATATCTTCTGAAGGCCGTACAGGTGCACCAGGGCGGCGTTGCCGCGTTTGGCGACGACATGGAAAAATTTGGCTGCTGGCCCGGAACTTTCAAGCATTGCTACACCGATGGCTGGCTGGAGGAATTTCTTTCCGCGCTTGAGGAGAATTCTTCGTGGTTGAAGACCGTGACGCCCGGGGAATTCATGGCCAGCCATCTGCCGCTGGGCCGCGCCGATCTGCCGGCCGCTTCCTACGCGGAGATGATGGAGTGGGTGCTGCCGACAAACACGCGGCAACGATTCTTTGCCCTGGAAAAGGAATTCGCGTCGCGCCCGGACGTGCTGGCTTTTCTGCGGGGCGGCTCCTGGCGCGGATTCTTCCGCAAGTATCCGGAGTCCAACCTGCTGCACAAGAAAATGCTCCGCGCGTCCGCTGCAGTGGCTTCGATTCCGACTCGCCGCACCAGCGCCGAATACGCCGCGCAAAATCAAGAAGCCCGGGACCGGGTGCTGCGCGGGCAGGGCAATGACGCTTACTGGCACGGCGTTTTTGGCGGAATTTACGCGCCGCACCTGCGCACGGAAATTTGGCGCAATTTAATCCGCGCGGAGGCGCTGGCGGACCAGCTCACTCCCGGCGGCTTGATGCCGCGGGTTGAGCTGGTGGACTACGACGCCGACGGCGCCGCGGAAATACTTTTCAGCGCACCCGAATTTCAGGCACTGCTGAAACTTTCCGATGGGGCCACACTGACGTTTTTTGATTTTCGACCCGCGAGCGCGACGCTGATCAATTCCATACTCCGGCGTCCCGAGGCGTACCACACGAGACTCCGGGAAGCCGCAAATGCAAAACCATCGACCGACGGCGCGGTTTCCATCCACGATCAGGTGCTGGTGAAGGAGCCGAATCTCGAGAGGTTCCTGCGATACGATCGCTACCCGCGCCATGCTTTCCGATTGTTCCTGTTCGATGCGTCAGAGACGCAGGCGGATTACGAGGAACTTGGGCTGAAAGAGGTTGCCGCGGCGGCCTCCGGCCCCTACCTCTTGAATGCCTCCTCTGCGAACTACGCGGACATGCAGTTTTCCTGCGAGCTTCCGGACTATGCCGCGGATGGCGGCCAGCCTCCGCGATTGTCGGTCACGAAGCTCTTTCTGTTTGGCCCGACGCCGCAAGGATGCGAAGTCAGCTGCGATATCTCGATTACGCTTTCCGCGCCGTTATCGCGTCCTCTCGCTATGGGACTGGAATCGGTGATCAATCTTCTGGCGCCTGCGGATGCGGACCGTTTTTTCCAGACGCCATCCGGCCCGCAAAACCTGCGCTTTTCCGGTGCTTTGCCGGCGCCGCTGCTTCGGCTGGAGGACGGCTGGCAGAAGATTCGTGTCACGCTGCACGCACCAGGATCGCAGGAATTCTGGGTCGCGCCGATTGAAACGGTGTCGGAATCCGAGGGAGGATTCGAGCGCGTTTATCAGGGTTCGCAGATCCTGGCGGTTTGGCGCCCGGATTTCGTTCAGCACACGTCGTTTTCGGCGCGGCTGCTCTGGCGCGTGGAGTCGCTCTAGTCTTTCACTTGGGCGGCGTGACTTCCCGGGGTTATCCTCTTTTTGGTGAATTCCCGATTCCAGTCGCTACTTTCTTCGCCATGGCTGATCTTCTGCGTCGCACTGCTTCTGCGGGTGAGCTTCCTCTTTTATGAAGCGCATCAAATTCCGCCCGAAGCACTGGCCACCGTTCCATTTCAAAATGAAGTTGGCAGCGTGGCCGCAGCGCTGAGCGAAGGCCGAGGATTCTGCTGCGTATTTCACCAGCCGACGGGGCCCACGGCCTGGCTGGCGCCGGTTTATCCTTTTTTTCTTGCGATCCTCTTCAAGGTGTTCGGCAGCTTTACGGCCGCTTCCTTTTATGCCGCAGCTTTCTTCAACTGCATATGCTCGGCGTTTGTTTGCCTGCCACTTTTTTATGCAGCGCAGCGGATAGGAAATCGCGCCACTGCCGCTGCGGCCGGCTGGCTTTGGGCAGTCTTTCCCAGCGGAATCCTCATACCGTTCGAATGGATTTGGGATTCCTCGCTATCCGCACTCCTGGCAGTCACACTTCTTTGGACTACTTTTCGGCTGACCGACGATCCCAGCCGGCGGAATTTCATTTTGTACGGATTGCTGTGGGGGTTCTGCCTGATGGTAAATCCGGCGCTTGGAGCCGTGTTTCCATTTCTACTTCTCTGGATTTATTTCCAATCGAACTCCACAAATCCCGCGCGGCTTGGTCAGCTCGCGTTGGTCGTTTGCATGGCAGCTCTTGTCTGTCTTCCGTGGACCATCCGCAATGCCGTCGAATTCCACCGCTTCATTCCAATTCGCTCGGATTTTCCGTTTGAACTTTGGATGGGGAACAATCCGATTTACGACCAGCACTCCCGGCAGTTGAATCGCATCACGCGTTATGAAGAAGTGCATCGGTATTCCCAACTGGGTGAGACCGCTTTTCTGGAAGAAAAAGGCCGGGCCGCGAAGGAATTCATCCGCACACATCCCGCACTGGCTATCGAACTAGCCACGCGGCGCGCAGTGGCGATCTGGATGGGAACTCCGACGCCCTGGCAGGACTTTCTGCGGGCCGATTCCAATCTGGCGCGATTCATCTTTTTGTGGAATGCGGTGGCCGTCATCGGCGCGGCCTCAGGCCTTGCTTTTCTCTTCTTGGTCCGCAGGTGGTTCCTGCTGCCTGTTGCCGCCTTTCCGTTCGCGTTTCCACTGGTTTATTACCTGACCCAAGTTTCGTTGCGGCTCCGGCATCCGTGCGATCCGATCCTGGCGCTACTGATGGCGCTGGCCCTGACGTGGCCCTGGCTGCGAACCCTGCCGCATGCAAAAGCCGCTTGATTGCGGTACACTTTCGCAAGTCCAATTTTCAAAAACCAGAGATTTCATTGAAGTAAATTCATTCGCTTGAGCTTTTACCGATGAACAGCAGCCCGCATCCCTCTTTCCACTCGGTCCATGTTCAACTGCTGATCACAATTTTCCTCGCCGTCCTGCTTTGGGCTCTTTACCAGCGCCTGAGAAGAGTGGAGTTCTTTCGCTGGTGGGCCTGGGCGTGGACATGTTCCGCTCTTTTTCTGGCCGCGGCTATTGAGTCGGTCAGGGTCGGCCCCAACTGGACGCCCCTGAAAATCAGCTTGCTCGTGGCCGTCCTCGTTTTTGGAATGCTGCAGTCGTTGCTGCTGGCGTTGGGGGGCCTCAGTTGGCGCGTCCCGGAGCGCTCGCTGCAAAAGATGTTCAGGGCCGGACTGTGGATCACCCTGGCGCTGTCGGCCATGGCCTTCTGGGTTGGTTACGACCTGCGTTCCCATCGTGACGTGAGCTTCGCTGCGCGCAATCTGCCAAGAACACTGACCATGATGGCGGCGCTCGCCTACTGTTGCGTGGTGTTTTTCGGGCAGTGGCGCAGAAAGGGATCCTGGGCGGCGCTGATGTCCGGTGCATTTTGCCTGTTTTACGCGATCGACCAGGTTTCCTACACCATCGATTTTATAGGCATCCTCCGCAAGTATTACGGCAACGGTACGGAGGTCACCCCCAACCCGATCGACTATGTGGAGACTCTGCTCGGATCGCCCCTTTTTTTCCTGGATCTGGTGCACATCTGCGGCATCTGCCTGGGAATGATTCTGCTGCTGGTCGAACATTCCCAGTCAATGGAGCGGAACCTGGAACTCAGCGAGCGGCGCCGCCTGGGATTGGCCGTAAACAATGTCGAGCTCCAGCAAGAAATTGACGAGCGCCACCGCGTGGAACTTGCGTTGCGAGAGAGCGAGGCGAAGTTCCGCCTGGTTGCCGAGACTGCTCCCTGCGCCATCTGGATTGTGCAGGGCGAGCGGCTGGTCTATGTGAATCGCTATGCGGAAAACCTGAGCGGCTATTCACGGGATGAGCTGTTTTCCATGAACCCGTGGGAACTCGTGGATCCGGAATTTCGCGCCATGGGCGAACAACGATCCAGCGCGCGGCTCCGCGGTGAAAATCCCGACCCTCGCTACCAGTTCAAGATCCGGACGAAATCCGGAGAAATCCGCTGGCTTGACTTTTCCGGCGCGCGCACGAATTTCGAAGGGAAACCCGCCATTCTGGCCACGGCTTTTGATATCACGGCAATGAAGCGCGCCGAGCAGCAACTTCTGGAACGCAACATGTATCTGGATGCGCTTATAGCCAACAGCCCGCTGGGTATCGTGACCAAGGACGAGCAGAACCGCGTGGTGTTCTGCAATCCGGCGTTCGAGCGGATGTTCGATTACTCCCAGAAGGAACTGCGGGGCAAGGATGTCGACAACATCATCGCGTCCGACGCCATCGAAGAGGTCAACCGCATGATGTTTGCGGTCCGCGACGGTGGAGTCGTTCACGCGACCACGCAACGCCGCAGAAAAGACGGCGCGTTAATCGACGTGGAATTGCACGGCATCCGCGTCTTCTCCGAAGACACCTTCGTCGGAGCGTTTGCGATCTATCAGGACATCAGCGAGCGCCGGCGCTCGGAGGAAAAACTGCAGACATTGCGGAACCGGCTCACCCGGACGCAAGAGGAAGAACGCTCTCGAATCGCCAGGGATCTCCATGATGATATCGGCCAGCGGCTGGCCGTGCTGAGCATCGATCTGGAGCAGATGAAGCTTGCTTCAGAGCAGGACGGTTCGGCCATCGCCAGGGAACTTGAAGCCCTGGTCCGTACGGCCGGCGACATCACCTCTGATGTGCATAACATTTCGCGCCGGTTGCATCCCTCCCAGGTGGAACTGCTGGGGCTGGCGCCTGCGCTGAATAATTTTTGCAGGGAATTCGCCGACCGTAATTCCATGCGGATTCAATTCACCAGCGCCCGCTTGACCTGCAAACTTCCCGAGGACGCATCCTTGTGCCTTTTCCGGGTGGCGCAGGAAGCGATTCGAAATGTCCACAAGCACAGCGGATGCCGGGAAGCGCTCGTCGAACTCGACGAAATTTCCGGTTCGCTGCGGTTGCGGATTTCGGACCGGGGAACCGGATTTGATCCGAATTCGGTGGAAGCCTCGCAGGGGCTGGGACTGCTGAGCATGGAGGAACGGCTGCGCAGCATGGGCGGGGAACTATTCGTGCATTCGCGGCCCGGCGGAGGCACCTCGATCGAAGCGTCCATCCCCGCGACACAAAACGTTCCCGCGTAATGCCCGGGCCAGGTGTGACGCTTTTTCGGACGCCCATTTGCTGGCGGCTCTGCCTGTCCTCTGCTAGAGTTTTCTTTCAGCTTGTGGAGACCGTCATGCCCATTCCCAAAGAAGTTCTCGCTATACTCGTCTGCCCGGTATGCAAGAAACCAGTCGATCCGGCGGCGGACAACTCCGGCTACAAATGCCAAGGGTGCAAGCGTTTTTATCCCGTGCGTGACGGCATTCCCGTGATGCTTCCCGAAGAAGCCACAGTTGTGCCTGAATGACCCATCGCTTTCCGGCCGATATGAAATCCCAAATCGTGAATAGCGTGCCTCGACTCAAGCGACTGCTGCCGCGCTTCGGCAAACTGCGCATCGGTGTGCTTGGCGACCTGATGCTGGATCGTTATGTCTGGGGGAACGCGAATCGCTTGTCGCCCGAAGCCGCGGTTCCCGTTGTTGATTATGTGTCGGAGCAGGACTGCCCCGGTGGGGCGGGCAACGTGGGGGTCAATGTGGCCGCGTTCGGCGCGCAGGTGGAGGTTTTCGGCGTAATCGGCGCGCAAAAAACTCCGGGACGCGGCCGGAACGCCAAGAAGATCGCCGCCGACGAAGCTGGCGCGGCACTGCACGCCTGCCTGCGCAAACTGGGCATCGGTCATCGGGGGATTATCTCCGATCCGGATCGCATGACAACGCTCAAGACGCGCATCATCGCGAAGCACCAGCACATTGTGCGCATCGATCACGAACGCCGCGACCCAGTTTCGCCGCAGACGGAAGAGAAGCTCTTCCGCATCCTTGTTGCTTCGCTCGGAAAACTTGATGGACTGGTGCTTTCCGATTACGACAAAGGGTTGCTGGGGGACGGGTTTGCCGATCGGGTTCTGAACGCAGCACACCAGTTGAAAGTGCCGGTGTTCGTAAAGCCCAAGACTTCCCGGCTCTATGCCTATCGCGGCGCCCGCGCGATCGTGTGCAACACCAACGAAGCGGGCCATTATGTTGGCCGCACTTTATCGGACGAGAAATCCGTGGAAGAAGCCGGACGGAAACTGCTTCCGCATTTTGGTTGCGCTGCGGTAGTGATCACGCGCGGCGAAAAGGGAATGAGTATTTTTGAGGAAGACTCTCCGCGGCACCTGTATATCCCGGCGACGAGCTTTGAAGTAACCTACGCGCGAGTCGGGCGGCCAGGAATCGAGCGTAGTTCCACGGGCCGCCAGGTGTTCGACCTCACCGGAGCGGGAGACACGGTGTTGAGTGTGCTGTCGCTGGCCATCGCCGCGGGCGCCCCGCTTCCGGATGCAGCGTTGCTCGCCAACACCGCCGCGGGCGTCGTCGTCGGCAAGTTGGGAACGGCGAGTGTCTCGCCGGATGAGCTTGCCGGAGCCCTCGACGAAATTCAGTCGTAGTTGCCCTCAATCGCCCGGAGATAATTCCAACTAATGGTTGTGTAAGCAGCAGGCTCCCTGAAGCGATTTCCAGAATAACTATGGCGGGAAACTGAGGGATTTGTCCGAGGGCAAAACCCACAGCGTCACAACACGAGTCTTGCGGCTCTTATCTTCGTCCGACTTATCCGGCAACGGCGCGAACGGGCTGATCGCGACATTCACCTCAATCGAGTTGCTCTGCTTGGGCGCTTTCGCGCTCATGATCTTGTAACTCTTAACCGGCCCGTAATAGCCGCTGGGTCCCCAATCGGCCGTGAAGTCGCTCATCCGGTAACTCGCCGAGGGCTTCCACAATTCGTACGCCTTACCCGTGTCACCGGCGGCCAGGGCATCAAAAAAGCGAGCAGTCGCTTTTTTCTCAGGGTAATAGCGGAAGGTGAACCAAAGCACGACCACCAGCGTGAACACCAGGGCGCCAATCGTGATGGCCATGGCCCGCGACTTTTGCGGCTTTTCGACTGGTGGTTCGAGCAGCGACATTCGGTTGTCTCCGGCAAGTCTGGCTCAAATCGAGCGCGGGTTGCGCGCCGCCCTAGAATGTTACAAGAGCAGAGGGACACCCGCAAATTCCCTATTCAGTTGGACGCCAATTTCTCGGAATTGGTTCCCGCGGCAGCTGGGTATGAATCGCAGGCTGCGCGTCGCTATCCAGCGAGTGCGCCGCCCGGGCCTTCCGGCAGCTCGATCGCATACTTGGTACGGGCTTTTTCGCGGTGCATTTCCAAAGCCAGGTCAATCAGCTTGTCAATCAGTTCGCGGAAAGAAATGCCGGAGGCTTCCCACAATTTGGGATACATGCTGATGGAAGTAAAACCCGGGATGGTATTCACTTCGTTCAGGAAGAGCTTTCCGCCCTTCTTCTCGAGGAAGAAATCGACACGGGCCATGCCGGAAAGCTCGAGCGTCCGGAAGGCTTCGACGGCCATCGCCTGAATCTTTTTCATTTGCGCGGGCTTCAGGTCCGCGGGGATCAGGAGCTGGGTGCCGTCTTCCAGATATTTCGCAGTGTAATCGTAGAATTCGCGGTGCGGAATGATTTCACCTGGCACGGATGCCTGGGGTTCGTGATTGCCGAGGACGGAAACTTCGATCTCGCGGGCGCTGACCGCCTTTTCGACCAGGATTTTCATGCCGAACTCGCAGGCCAGATTGAGCGCGGGCGCGAGTTCTGCGGAATTGTGGACTTTCGTCATCCCAACAGAAGAACCGAGTGTCGCGGGCTTCACGAAGACGGGATATTCAAACTCCGCTTCGATTTCCGCTTCGACCGCGGCCGGTTCTTTTTCCCAGCGCCAGCGAAACACCGTAAGCCACGCCACGACGGGGATTCCCGCGGCTTCGCAGAGCCGCTTTGAAACGTCCTTGTCCATGCCAATCGCCGAGCCGAGAACACCGGCTCCGACGAACGGAATCTCCGCGAGTTCCAGCATCCCCTGGATGGTGCCATCCTCGCCGAATGTGCCGTGCATGACGGGGAAAATCACGTCGAATCGCTGCGCGCCCGCGCCGCGATCGAGAGGCACGATGGCAGCTTCCGTCGGATCAGCGGTAAGCATCACGCGCCGCCCGTTCTTCAGGACGTCCGGCAGCAGCTTCGCTGCGCCCTCGCCGACGAGCCAGTGGCCGTCCTTGGTGATGCCGATGGGCACGGGCTCGTACTTGTCCGGATCCAGGCCGCGGATCACAGAAGCGGCGGAGGCGAGGGAAACTTCATGTTCTCCTGAGCGGCCACCGAAGAGGACGCCAACGCGGAGTCGTTTCTTTTTGTCTAGGGTCACGAATCGTTCCAGTCTTGCCGGGCGGAGGAAGCAATCATTTTAACTAAGAATTCAGTTATAAGTGGAAACGCCAAAAAAGGGAAAAGGGGAGTGGCGCGCACGTTGCGGAAGCGGCAACGGCCGAGAGCATAGGATGGCTACCCCCTCCATGTGGTTTTGAAGTTCATGGGCCTTGATTGCTTTGGCTCATGGGCGTGTTACGGCGCTTGTTACCATTTCACTGTTCCGACCCGCATCACGCAAATCCTAACGGGGACCCGCTCCATCACCGGCGATACCGCCCTGAGCCTCGCTCATTTCTTCCGAACCAGTGCGCAGTTCTGGCTGAATCTCCAGAGTCCGTCCGACCTGCGGCTCGGCAAAGAGGAGGCGGGAAATTCCATCAATGCGCTGCCCAGACTGAAACGCGGGAGCCGGTTCATGCCTGATGCCACGATCCGTCTGGTTTGAGCGGTTTTCGAGCGGGTACTACAGGATTTTCTTGCCGAGGGCGGAGAGGACGAGTTCCACGCCGAGCAGCGCGGTACGGTTGTGTTCGTCAATGACCGGATTGATTTCCACCACTTCCATCGAAACCATGGCTTCGCTGTCGGCGATCATCTCCATGGCGAGATGCGCTTCGCGGTAGGTGACGCCGCCGCGAACCGGTGTGCCCACGCCGGGAGCGTCGCTCGGATCCACAAAGTCCATATCCAGGCTGACCGCGATCCCGTCCGTGTCGTCCATCGCAAATTTCAGGGCGTCGGCCATCACTTCCCGCATGCCGCGCTCGTCAATTTCGCGCATAGTGAAGGTTTTCACGCCAAGCTTCTTGATGAACTTTTTTTCGTGGGAATCCAGATCACGGACGCCAACGAGAACCACATTCTGCGGTTCAATCTTGGGCTTGTAGCCGAACAGATCGTACAGTTCAGGAACGCCGTAGCCCAGGATGCCGGCCAAGGGCATTCCGTGGACGTTTCCGGAGGGAGAGGTTTCCGGAGAGTTCATGTCGCTGTGGGCGTCCAGCCAGATGCAGCCGATCTGCTTTTTCCCCTTCTTGAAATGTGCGGCCACTCCGCCGACCGAGCCTGCTGCGATCGAATGGTCTCCACCCAGAACGAGCGGCAGCCAGCCCTCCTCGATGGCCTTCTCGACGGCCGTGCCGAGGTCCTTGCATGCATCCGTGATTTCCTCGACGTACTTGGCGCGCTTTTCCCCGATAGGCATCTCTTCCGGCTGCTTTACGGAAATATTCCCAATGTCTTCCACCTGAATGCCAAGCTGCTTGATGCGAGCCTGCAGGCCGGCCACGCGCAGGGCGGAGGGGCCCATGTCCACGCCGCGGCGGCTGGCGCCGAGGTCCATGGGTACGCCGATGATGCGAACTTTTTGAGGCATGGCAAGGCTCCGTGACTGGTGACTCGTGGCTGGTGACTGGCGGTTGGCGCTCTCCACGCGGAGAATCACCCGTCACGAGTCAACACCCACCAGTCACTATGGTTCAGGCTAAGTACGAATGGTTGAAACAGCCGGGATGGTACGGCAACTACCCCGGATTAAGGATATACCCGGTAAATCATCCGTGGGAAGGGGATGACCTCGCGGATGTGCTCGGTGCCGCAGATCCACGCCACGGTGCGCTCGAGGCCAAGGCCGAAGCCGGCGTGGGGGACGCTCCCGTAGCGGCGAAGATCCAGATACCATTGAAACGACTCTATTGGCAAGTTGTTCTCTTTCAATCGTTTAACCAGCAGGTCGTAGTCGTGGATACGTTGGCTGCCGCCGATGATTTCCCCATAGCCCTCCGGGGCGAGCATATCGAAGGAGAGTGCCAAATCGGGACGCTCGTGGTCGGGCTGCATGTAGAAGGCTTTGATGGCCGTGGGGTAATGGTGAACCATCACCGGGCGGTCAAAGCTGCTGGAAATGATGGTTTCCTCGTCGCCGCCGAAGTCGTCGCCAAACTTGGCGGGGTTGCCGTTCTTCGCTAGGACCCCCACGGCTTCCTCGTAGGTGATGCGAGGGAACGGCGGTTTGATGTTCTCGAGTTTCTTGATGTCGCGCTTCAGAGTTTCAAGTTCGCGCGGCTTGTTTTTCACCACGCCCTGGACCATGGCGCTGACTAGGCCCTCGCCGAGGTCCATCATGTCGGGAAGTTCGGCGTAGGCTGCTTCGGGTTCGAGCATCCAGAACTCGGTCAGATGCCGGCGGGTCTTGGATTTTTCCGCGCGGAATGTTGGGCCAAAGGTGTAGACCTTGCCGAGGGCCATGGCCGTGGCCTCGATGTAAAGTTGGCCGCTCTGCGTGAGGTAAGCCTTCTGGTCGTCAATGTAGTTCACTTCGAACAGCGTGCTGGTGCCCTCGCACGCCGCGGGCGTGAACATGGGCGCGTCGGTGAGCGTGTATCCCTGCCCATCCATGAATTCTCGGGCAGAACGCACCGCCTCCGCACGGATACGGAGAATGGAGGCTTGACGGGGAGTGCGAATCCAGAGATGCCGCTGGTCAAGGAGGAAATCGACGCCGTGCTCCTTGAGCTGGATAGGGAAGGGGGTGGCTTCTGAAACGCGTTGGACGATTTGGATTTTGCTGACGCCCATTTCGTAGCCGCCCGGGGCGCGCTGCTCGGCGCGGATCTTGCCGGTGACGATGACGCTGGACTCCTGGGTGAGCCCCTTCAACGCTTCGAAAGCCTCGGGGTTTTCCTTGAGCGAGCAGACGCCCTGAATGATACCGGTTCCGTCGCGAAAAATGGGAAAGACCAGCTTGCCGGATTCGCGAATGTTGTAGAGCCAGCCGCGGACGGTTACTTCCTGGCCGTCGTATTTCCCTGCATTTTCTATGGTGATCGTGGTCATGGTGGGCTTCTCTATGAAAACTCCAAACAATTAGTTTAGCAGAGAAGGGCAGAGCCTTTCCTGATCAGGCGTGAAATCTGAAATGACTGCGAGGAATTTAGCGATTTGCCAGGGTCTTAATATTAATGGTCAATTTTATTCAGATCGACAAAATACGAGAACTCGGGGCACTCCAGCCCGCGTTCTGGCAGCGGGATTGCCATCTGACCACGGCGCTGGACGCAGAGGTCTGGGGCTAAAGCGCTTCGAAGTCTTCTTCAAGGCGGTCTAAGGATTTTGCGGCGGCGGTGATCTGGTCGGAGAGGCTTGTCGCGTCAGGACCGGTCTTTTCTTTTAATTCCAGCGTGAGGGGAATGTCGCCACCGGGCAGAGAGCGGAAAAGCTTCAGCGCTTCGGGCCAATCGATGGAGCCATCGTGCGGCGGCAGGTGCGAATCCTTGTCGCCTAGATTGTCGTGGATGTGGGCGCTGACGATGTGCTCCCGCATGGCTTCAAAACTGGTGGCGACGCGCTCGTCCTCCGGACCGTCGGCCAGATGAGCGTGGCCGATATCGAAATTAAAGCGCAGGCCGGTGAGTCGCGTCTCCTCGACGAAGGTGCGCAGGTAGGCTGGGTCACCCATTTCGCTGGTGGTGTTTTCCACGCAGATGGAGACGCCCACGTGCTTGGCATGAAGCACCAGATGCTCCAGAGAACTGAACGCCGCGTCACGCTTGCGCGGGTCAGCGGCATCGCGGGGGCCCCCCATGTGCAGAATCATCCGCGAAAAGGGAAGGTCTTCGGCGATGTCAATGGCGCGCTTCAGTTCGTCCATGGCTTCGATGCGCCGCACACGCTCGACCTCTGTGATCGAGAGCGGAGTCCCGCCTTCGCGATTGGGGCCGAAGTCGCGGCTCGTGGGCGCGTGGAGGGAAGCGAGTTGCAGGCGATTGTCGGCCAGAATGTGCGCCAAGCCGCGGACGTCCTGCGTAATGGTGTAATCGAAATGGCCGCGGCTTGCAAAGAGCTCGATCGCTTGGAAACCCGCGCCATGAATCAGCGCCAGAAACTCCGGCGTCAGCTTCTTGGATAGAAAGAGATAGGTCGAGAGAATTCTTTGCATAAGTTAAGAGTTTAACCGCAGGTGAGGGTGCTTTGAAAAGAAAGCAATATGGGGGCCGAAGGATGAGTAAACAGCCCGTGCCCGCGAGAAATGAGTCCATACTTTCCGGGTACTGAAGGGGAGTTTCGACCACGCGAGAGGAGCTCTCGAGCATGAAATACCTTATTCTAACCGCGGTTTGCCTGTCATTTTTGCTGGCGAAGCCTGTGGTTGCGCAAAAAGCACCCGAGGGCATCTGGGAAGGATACGACGGGGAATGGACGCATGTTTCTCAGCAGCTCGTCGCGCTGGCCGAGGCAACGCCGCCGGGAAAATTTGCGTGGCGGCCCGCGCCAGGAGTCCGCTCCACAAGCGAAGTTTACATGCACATTGTCATGGCGAATTTCTATTTGCTCAGCGTGACCGGCCCCGAAATGCCCGGCGACCTCAAACAAGGCATGGATAAAACGGTCACGTCCAAGGCAGAAGTTATCGGTTGGCTGAAACGTTCCCTCGAAGCCGTGAAAGAAGCGCACCTGGCGGTGAAGCCTGACGACTTCAAGCGCAAGGTCCATATCATGGATCGTGATGCGACGGTGGATGGGATGTACCTGCGTATCATCGTTCACGCGAACGAGCATATGGGACAATTGGTCGCGTATGCGCGGATGACAGGGGTTGTGCCGCCGTGGTCGAAGGAGTGAAGACACCACTCGGCGGGACGCAGGTCCCACAGTTCATTGATCGTACCCTGACCAGAAAAGATTTTCTTTGCTAGTAGCCGATGGCGGAGCCGTCATCGCGCGGGTCGGCGGCGCCGCAGCGTTCACCCGTTTTTGAGTCAATGCCGATGGCATTGACCAGGCCGATGTGGCCCTTGCGTTTCACCGTGTAGCCGCGCGATTTCATCTGCTCTTCCATTTCCGGCGAAAAGAGCTTTTCCATCAGCACCACGTCCGGCATCCACTGGTGGTGGAAGCGGGGAGCGTCGATGGCCGATTGCGCATCCATGCCGAGGCGCATCCAGTTGAGGACCGTGAGCAACGTGGCGGAAATGATGGTCGGGCCGCCGGGGGAGCCCGTGACGAAACTGAGTTGCCCGTTGCGAAGCACGATCGTGGGCGTCATTGAACTAAGCGGCCGCTTGCCCGGTGCGATGGTGTTTCCTTCCGATTGGATCAGGCCAAACAGAGCGTTTGGCACACCGGGCTGCGTTGTGAAGTCGTCCATCTCGTCGTTTAGCAGAAAACCGGCGGACGAGGTGACGTGCGATCCGTAGCCGTCGTTGAGTGTCGTGGTGCTGGCGACCGCGTTTCCGGCCGAATCCACCACCGAGAAGTGCGTGGTGTGCGGGCCCTCACCCAGGCTGATGATGGTATTCAGAGCCACGCTGGCGCTCAGGCCCTGGTTGCAGACGTGTGGGTTTCCGGCGTGCACATCTTTGCTCGGAGTGGCGCGATCGAGATCGATGGTGGAGAGAAGCTCTCTCGCATAACAGGAATCGGTGAGCCCGGCGACCGGAACATTGGTGAAATCGGGATCGGCCAAATACGCGGCGCGATCGGCGAAGCTGCGGCGCATGACTTCCAAAACCATGTGCACGCTCTGCGGGTCGTCCCAGCCCTTCAGGGGGACACTTTCGAGCATATTCAGAGCTTCGATCACGGCCACCCCGCCGGAGCTTGGCGGAGGAGCAGAGACGACCTCCCAGCGTTGGCCGTCGGAAGTGTAGCTGCCGCGGAGAGCTTCGCGAATCTTCGGTTGATAGTGGGCGAGGTCGTCCAGGGTGATTAATCCGCCCGAGGCCGCCATATCACGCGCCAGCATCCGCGCCGTTTCGCCCCGGTAAAACTCGGCCGGACCCTTTTTCGCAATTCGTTTAAGGGTAGCGGCAAGCAGTGGCTGCCGGAGAATGTCGCCCGCGCGGAACATTTTGCCGTCGTTCAGGAAGATGCGGGTGCTCATTGGAAACTGCTCGAGGCCCTCACGTTCTTCGGCGAATTCCCGCACCAGTTTTTCGCTGACGGGAAAACCCTGCCAGGCGAGGCGAATCGCGGGCTCCATCACGCGGGCAAGCTTCATGGTGCCGCGAGTTTTCAGAGCCAGTGCCAGCCCGGCAACCGTGCCGGGCACGGCGACGGAGCGAAACCCAATCGTCGAGGCCTTCAGATCGAGCGTGCCGTCGGGCTTGATGTACATATCGCGCGTGGCCTTGCCCGGAGCCACTTCGCGGTAGTCGAAGAATGTGGTTTTGCCGTCAGCGAGGCGAACCAGCATGAATCCGCCGCCGCCGATGTTCCCGGCCGCAGGCTCGACAACCGCGAGGGCAAATGCCGTGGCGACGGCCGCGTCCACGGCATTGCCGCCAAGCTTCAATATTTCCACACCCACCTCGGAGGCCAGCGGTTCATCCGTGGCAACCATGCCATGAACGGCGCGAACCGGTTCGTGGGGCCACTGTTTCGGAATATCGGGTTGATCGCGGAATTCCGCGGCGGCCTGACCGCTGGCGCGAGACGAAAAGGAGGCGAGAAGAAATAGGGACAAGGAAAGTGGAAGAATTTTCAGGCGCATAGCGAAGAAATGACACTAAGGGATTCCACAAAATGCGTCAAGCCGAGGAGAGAGAGGGGGCAGTCGCCGGCAGGCACAGGAGTTATGGAGCAATGGAAAAAGCTCCATCTGCCAACGGGGAGAAAATTGCTTCAATGCGCTATTAGAACGCCTCGGAAGGATTCCCCAATGAAGAGAGCCTCAGCGGCTTGGGGTGTTCACGTAGTCCGGCTATGCTTCGAGGAATTCGACTTTGGCCGGGCCGGGGAGCAGGCCGGCGGTGGTGCCGCGTTCAATGAGTTCGCGGACGGCCCTTTTGCCCTTTTCGCCGTAACCCAGCGTCCATTTGTTCACGTACATGCCGACAAATTTGTCGGCGAGCTCCGTGTCCATCTCCCGCGCAAACTGCATCGCGTAGTTCAAGGCTTCCTCGCGATGTTCGAGGCCGTAAGAGACGCTGTCACGGATGGTCTTCGAGATCAGCCGCCCCATATCCGGGCCGAGCGCGCGGCGCACCGCGTTGCCGCCAAGCGGCAAGGGAAGATTCGTTAGCTCCTGCCACCAGATGCCGAGGTCGACCACTTTGTGCAGCCCGAGTTGCGGGAAAAAGAGCTGGCCTTCGTGGATGAGCAGGCCCGCCTCTACTACTTCGTTCTTGACCGCCTCAATAATTTTGTCGAAGGGCATCACCACGGCTTCAAAATCCGGCTGGTACAGCTTCAGGGAGAGATACGCGGACGTCTTCAGGCCCGGGACGCCGACGCGCTTTCCCTTGAGGTCCTGCGGGCGCATGGATTTGGTGGAGACAACAATGGGGCCGTAGCCTTCGCCGAAACTCGCGCCGCAATCGAGCAGGATGTATTTGTCGCGCAGGGAAGGATACGCGGCGAAACTGACTGCGGTCACGTCGTAGGTTTCCGCGAGCGCGGCTTCGTTGAGGCTCTGAATGTCGGAGAGAATGTGGGTGTACTTGTAACCAGGCGTGGGCAGCTTGTGGGTGGCCAGCGCATAAAACATGAACGCGTCGTCGGAATCCGGGGAATGAGCCAGCTTGATCTCGCGGGGCTCTTTTTCGGTTTTGGATGCCACTTGTCGTGCAGCCATGGGCTCTGGTTCCTCTGACCCGGGATCCAGCACGCGGAGACGACCTGACCATCGGTTCACTCTTCAGGGGCGAATGAAGGGAAGATCGATGAACGTTGGGACTTGCGTGGCTTACGGCCGGGCTTACGTTTGCAGAGAAGAGCCTAACATAGAGAACCTTGCCGTTCAAACGCTCGGGTCAAGAGGCTAAACGGCGGAGACCAGGTGAGCGATCGCGTCTTCGAAATTGACCTTGCCATCCAGGTACGGCTGCCAATAAATGTTCAGCAGGCGGATGTACTCTTCCCATCCGCGTTGCGTGAATTTTTCGCGGAGGTCGGCAGGCATGGGGGACATGTTTGCCTGTCGGGGAACAATCGCGTCGCCCAATAATGAATCCGGCGCGGCTTCCTGCATAACCGGACGCAGGACTTCGCTCGTGGTGTAGTAGACGACGGCGTGCCAGAGATCGCGGGGAATGGGCTTGTCACGCTGGCGGCATTCGCGGGTGATGGCGTCTTCGACGGGGACGGCGATGCCGTGAGAGGCTTCATGAAAGAGCACCTCGAGAGAATCGGGAGCCTGGTTGCGCGGCTCGGTGCTGGAGATGGTCACGCGAAGCGGGTCGAGAGTCGTGAACGCGCCCGCTGAGCTGGCGTAGGCGGACACTTCGACACGAATCTTCGCTTTTGGCCACGTGGACTGGTAAATGTCGGCGAGCCGCTGAGAGAGTCCGACGCCCTGTTCGCGAATGAGCGGCGCCACCCGCGCGACCCAGCGGCGGTTTGCGCGATCCTGATTGGCCCACCAGCGGGCACGGTAAACCGGTGCGGCCGCTTCCAGGATGATGCCGATATTCCCCGGCAGCCCGGCGTCGCAGGCTTTCTTTTTTCGGCCCAGCAGTTCGTCGCAGTCCTCAAAATCGCCCAGCTGGTTTTTCAGGAGGATCAGATCAATATTGATTTGAGGGTCTTTGCCTGCATAGTTCGCGCGGTAATAGGCGATGGCTTGTTCCCAGGTTTTCTGTTCCGCGGCGCTCAGGGGAACGGGGTTCTGTTTCAATGTGGGTCCCGAGGCATTGGCCGCGGCAGCTTTGGCTTCCGGCGTGGATTCGCGAAGGCGCGCTTCGTGATAGAGAAACTGGTGCAGATTCACCCAGAAGCCGCTGTGAAACTCGAATACCGGCAAGGGTCCGTAGCCCGATTCCACTTCCTGTCCCGGGCTGAGGGGAACCGCGACAGCCAGAACCAGAGCCGTGGTCAACAGCAGCGAGAATCGCAGAAGAGGCAAGTTCATACCCGGAACGGAAATAGTAACGCAACTTCCGCCGCCTACCTATCATGACGTTGCTTCCGCTAGAATTCTGGGCCCGTGTCGGCAAACCAACGGTCCAGCCGGGCCAGTTGTTCCTCTTCCACCTTGGTATAAGCAAGCCCCATTCCCAAACCGTAGCTCAGATAGATGACGCGGGCCGAGGCCACGAAGGTTTCTTCGCCGTGAGTGAACCGGACCCGGACGTCGGAACCCTGCGGAATCGGATTCAGCGTATCGATGTAGCAGCCTGTCCTGCTTATGTCGGCAGTGCGTGCGTTGAGTTTTGTGCCGCGCGGAAGTTCGATGACTTCCGCAGCCAGAATCATGGCGTGTCGCAGAGCGGAACGCCTCTCCGCGGTGACGTCGGGCATGCCTCTTCTCCTGTCAACCAGACGACTGCCTGCTTCTAGGAGAGAGAGTGCGTCCCGGCGAGGGGATCCCTGGCCGCAACCTGTGTGGATGAACCCATTCTCATTTTTGCGCGGGTTGTCCCCGTTCGCAACGGCCTTCCTCAGGATGGGGCGAAACGGTCAATGTTGCGGGTCCGCGGCGGATGATTCGCCCCCCTCCAGTTTCGGGTCCAAATCGCTGCCGACCGCGCCTTTATGGTCGCCCGCGTGGAGTTGCCCGGAGGAATCACAGAAAAAGGAGCGCAAGCCGCTTCGCCCGTACACTGAAGGGATGGCCGCCACCTCATACTTGGCGGGCGCGCCGGAAGTATTCGCGCCAACGATCACGTAGCGGTAGGAGTAGCCGTCTTTTCGGCCGCCAGCCAGACCTTCGTCTACCAGTCCAGCGCCGTCGCTCTTTGGCATGCTCTTTACGGCGGGTCCGAGGGACTTGAGCGATTCGGGCAGCCGGGTGTAGGTTTTCCGGTAGGTTTCGATGGCCTCGACGAGCGCCTTCAGGGAAGCGATCGCCGATTGCTCGTTGGACTTGATTTCCGCGCGGTCCCACTCGATTTCCAAAGAGGGAAGATCGAGGAACAGCAAGCCGAGGGATAGAATCTTCCATTGCCCGCTTTCCCGGACCATTCCCATGGTGACGCGATGGGCGCTGAGGCTGGCGGAGTCGCCAGAGTCTTTGACGGTAAGGGCAAGATAGGCGAGATTGTCGCGAAGTTCCGGTTTATCAATTTCCATCTGGGAAGTGACTTCGGGCGTTTCACAGAAGACCAGAACGTTCCCCGAGGATTCGTTCTCTGTTCGGGGCTTTCCAGGCCTGTCGAGAAGGACGAATCGCTTCAACAAGCTTTCGCGGGCAGGCGGCGTCATGCGGCCAAAAGCCTCGGCATTGCGCGCGGTCAGCGCACGCGCGAACTCGGTGGAATTCTGCGAACAAGCGGCCACGAGAGCGTCCCGCAGCGCGCTGGTGGGGCTGTCCGTTGCGGGCGATTGCCCGGTCGCGCTGACCGATGCTGCCAGCAGCAGAGGGACGAATACGATGACCCGTTTGAAAAAAAGGGAATCCGGAAGATTTTCGAGCACGAGCACTAATCCTTCGCGGCTTGAAGAATGGCCGCAAGATTTTGTGTGAATACCGAGCGCGGCATCACTTCCAGGCAACCTGCGGCGCGGGCCTGGGCGGCGAGTTCGGTCTGCACGTGGGACAAGAAAGCCACCACGCGCAGCTCTTTCTGAGTTGCGCGCAACCGTTCGATGGTTGCCACGGGTTGGTTGCGGGAGTTCAAATCCACGATCACCAGGCGGGTGGGCGGGTCCAGCAAGGTATAGAGGGCCTCAGGATTGCTGGCCACCTTGAACTCAATTCCCAACTGCTTCGCCGTTTCCGCGACCTTCAACTGGAAAAACAGATCGTCAATCAAGGCTGCTACGCGGCCCATGCGGATTTCTCCTTATCATCTCCAACAACCTGTCGAGGGGCTTTCCCCGGCAGCCTTCGAGGTATTACAATCAGCGTGCCCCCCTAAGGACTGTGATGCAAGCTCTTTCGCCGGCCTCTTCTTTGTTGCAGCCACCCGTCTCCCTGCTGGAGAAGACCCCGGCCATCCTGGAAATGCTTCTGCGCGACGTGCCCGAGGATGTCCTCGACTGGAAGCCCGCAGTGGATCGGTGGTCGATCGCCGAGGTATTGGCGCACCTGCTGGTGATCGAGCAGTTGTACGGGGATCGCGCCAAGCGAATCGTTGTCGATCAGAATCCCATGCTGGCCAAATACGCCGCTCCCGACGAAGCCGAAATCCGGAAAAGGGCGCCGCGCCAGTGTCTCGCGGATTTTGTAGCCTTGCGCCAGGCCCATTATTTCTTCTGGCATGGCATTCCTTCCTCCGCCAACTCCCGCACGGGAATTCATCCGGAGATGGGAGCCATAACTCTTTTGCAATTGCTCAACGAACTTGCTAATCATGATCTGGGGCATTTGCGGCAGATCGCCGAGTTGTACCGCGCGAAAGCGTTTTACCCGCATGCCGGACCGTTTCAGAGGTATTCGAATCCCAAGCCATGAGCGAACATCCTGAAGATCTGCGATTGGCCGGAGCGGGAGCGCTGGACGTTACGCTCTACACGCGGCCCGGCTGCCACCTTTGCGAAGCTGCCAAGGCCGCGATACATCCCTTGCTCGCGGAGTTCGGCGCCTCACTGCAGGAAATCAATATTGACGGCGATGCCGTGCTTACTGAACGCTACGGCTGGGACATTCCGGTTCTCTTCCTGGGCACGCGAAAAGCAGCCAAGCACCGCATCAACGTGAAACAACTTCGCCGGCAATTGAAGGAAGCGAAAGAAAGCGTGGAACAATCGCATCTGGTGATGGTTCGGAAAAAAGGCGCTTAGTGGCCGGTGGTCGGAGCGTGCACGCCGACGGTTTCGTCCGGAATGTCGCCCTTGCGGCCCTTCACGCGATCGTAGACGCTGACCTGGCTCACCGAACCAAGCGCTTCGTTGTAGAACGTGGGTACTCCGAGGGCCGTGCGCAGTTCCTCGTTAAACATCCGCAAATTTTCGAGGTGCGTTGCAAGTGCGGGAACCTTTAATCCTTCGTCGGTCAAAAGGAATTTCTGGTAGCCCGCGTCCCACAACCGGGTGAATTTCCCTTTCAGCATGATCGTCGGCAACACCGTCATGCGCAAGCGCCCATCAGGTTCCTGCCGGAATTCCGCCCCGCAGCCGTATTTCTCCACGCGGACCACGCCGCGCGTGCTGCCCACTCCGAAGCCCAGTGCCGCCAGGCTATCAATAGCCTTCTTGTCGAATCGTTCGTTTACATTCCACATGATGGTCCAAGAATAGGGGAAACGCAGCGGGCTGTAAAGTTCTGATGGGATGGCTGCGAATTAAGCGTTGGACTGCAAATTGGGTGCGCATCTGGCGTCTCTCGCAACCTGAATGTTCTTTCAGTCTATTTTCTTGATGCAGAAACAATGATGTGTTATCTCCTTACTCAACATTTGGCGCCCTTCCCGCGCTTGGGTGCCGCAAAACATCAGACGTTTCGAAAGTGGGTCTGACGGAAGTCTTCCGCGCGCATCAATGGGTGCGGGGAAGACGGCAATTCCAGGTGCAAAAAATTCGATTGGTGATAAGGGGTGTGGGGATGGCTTCTTTATTTGTACGCAGATTACTCTTTGTGTTTTTATTGACAGCTTTTCTCAGCGTTTCGCTCGCTGCGCAACAAAGTACGGGATCGATCAACGGCACGGTAACGGACAGCACTGGTGCTGCCGTTCCTCAAGCGAAAGTGGAAGCTCGAAATGTTGGGACAAACCTGGTCCAGACAGCGACAACAAGAAACGACGGCTCGTACACCATTGCGGACCTGCCTATCGGCACCTATGCTGTCACCATCACGAAGGACAAATTCAAGGCGGAAAAGTTCACGGAAATTCTTGTCCGCGGCGGACTCACCACCACCGTCAATTCCCAACTCGATCCCGGACACGTGTTCGAAACCGTCACTGTCACCAGCACACCCCTCCTGAATCAAACCGACACCACGATCGGTTACACGCTAGGTTCTGAATTGATCCAAAGCGTTCCACTCGGAACCGGCAGCTTCACGCAGCTCGCCATCCTAAGCCCCGGTGTCAGTGCCGACATGCTGGGCGGCTCAGGCGCAAATGCGGGTCTCGGCAACCAGAACATCTGGGCGAATGGCCAGCGCGATACCAGCAATAGCTTCACCTTCAACGGCATAAACGCCAACAATATTTTCAACGGCAAGTCTTCGAGCCAGGTGGGCGCGAACCGGTTTGTCCTGAGCACGGGTGAGAATTTTGGGCAATCGGTTGGTGGTGGCGGCGACATTCAGACCAATATGTCTGTGTACAACGCCATTGGGCAGGGACTTCCCTCCGCACCGCCGGAAACGCTGGAAGAATTGCGCGTGGACTCTTCCATGTATGGAGCGTCTGAAGGAGCCAACAGCGGTGCTCACATCGCGCAAATTACAAAGTCAGGCACGAACGAATTTCACGGCCAGGTGTACGAGTACTATCAATCGGACAAGATGAATGCGGCGCCATTTTTCCGCAACAACGACCCGGTACTCATCGCTTTGAACCAGCAGCGGCCCACCCTCCATTACAACCGCTTCGGCGCAACACTCGGCGGCCCGATCATCCACGACAAAATGTTCTTCTTCGGGTCGTATCAAGGTACACGCGTCACAGATGGAACGTACGCAACTTCACTCCTGCCCGTTCCCCCTGATTTGACCAATGACCGTTCAGCCCAGGGAATTGCCAACACGGTGAACACGGATTTTAATTTCGGCTGCGGTACTACGGGGAATCCTCCGTGTTTGCAGGCCAATCAGGTCGACCCCGTTGCCTTGGCGCTCTTACAAGCCAAGACGCCAAACGGCTCCTATTTAATTCCAACTCCCCTCACCAACGCCCCATCCACTGCTCAGGGTCACAACGCGACGGCGCAGGGGCCTCCCGGCACATTTACGGCGGACCAGGTGAATGCAAACGTTGACTACAACTTCAGTCAAGCGGATCGCTTGGCGGTCAAGTATTTTTACCAGCGCACACCCACGACCAGCGAATTTTCCACCAGCCAGGTTTTTGGTTTCGGTCAAAAGATGGATTCCGGTTCGCAGACCGCTTCTCTCGCCAACACAACGATTCTCACGCCGAACCTCACTTGGGAGCAGCATTTCGGGTTTATTCGAGAAAAAGCGTTCGTGACCACGGGCCAACCGTTCGGTCCCTCCAGCGTCGCGGGAACTAATCAAGCCATCGATTTGTTCGGGCAGAAAACCTTTCCGGGCATCACCATCAGCAACAGCGACGGCAACTTTGATTCTCTTTCCATTGGCACGGCCGGCTCGCCTTTTTCGAATGCGGGCGCGTTCCAAAACCAATTTGAGTGGGCGACCAACGTCAACTGGGTACACGGGCGACACACCATCTCCGCGGGCATCAATTGGGATTACACACAATTGAACATCCTCAACAAGAACAACGACGTTACCGGTCTCACGTTTTCCGATTTCGGAAGCTTTGTGACTGGCCAGTTGCGTCAGGGCATCGGCAGCACGGTGACTTTTACCGGCGCAAGCAACCGTTATTTCCGCTCACATCAGGTCGGCACGTACGTCCAGGACAACTTTCGCCTCCGCCCCAATTTGACCATCAATGCCGGATTGCGCTGGGATTGGGATGGGCCGCTGTACGAAAAGAACGGCCTGCTCTCCAATTTCTATCCGCAGGATTATTCCTACGATCTGACCACCGATACGATTAACAACATCGGTTTGGTCGTCGCCGGCAACAACAAAACATTCGGCACCAAAGGTGTCAGCGACTCAACAATGACGGGAAGGCAGTGGGGTTTTGGCCCGCGCGTTGGCGTGGTCTGGAGCCCTTCGCGCTTCAAGAATGTAGTTGTGCGCGCAGGCATGGGACTCTATTACGATCGTGGCGAATTCTATTCGGAGCTTTCTCCAAGCGCCGGCAACGGCTTCAACGGGCCGTTCGGCGTAACGCTCGAAGCGCCTTTCGTCATCCCCACCACGAATTCGTGCACGAACGCGTACGACCCGACCACGGGCACAAGTTGTTTCGCTCAACCATTTGGCACCACGCCTCCTCCGCCTCCACCTGCAAATCTTTCGCAGGTTGCGGCTCTCGTGCCTTGCCAGGGGCTGAACGCAACCGGCACCTGCACCTCTCCGCAAGCGGCTGGGATCTCGACTCCGGGCTTGATACAGGGTACGAACCCGCTCTTGTTTGGCGGGTATGATCCTAAAAATAAGTTACCGTACTCGGAGAACTGGCAATTGGATTTGCAGTGGCAGCCGATCAACTCCGTAGCGATTACGCTCGGCTATGTGGGAAATCACGGCGTGCACCTCGTTCTGCCGATTGCCTTCAACCAGCCGCAAATTGCGACCGCGGCCAACCCGGTGAACGGCCAAACGATATCGTACGGCTATCAGGTGCCCACCGTATCGTCAGAAATCTATAACACGCCCACGGGGGGCAACACCGATCTCCGTTCTCCCTTTCTCGGCTACAGCCCGAACTCTGTCTTCTACAAAGCCGAGGGCATCTCCAACTACAATGCGTTGCAACTTTCTGTGCAGAAGCGGCTCAGCCATGGCCTGCTCGTGACGGGATCTTACACGTGGTCGCATACGCTCGATGAACAGAGTGGATTGGGGCTCTTCTTTACGGGAAATGACCCGCTCAATCCGCACTCAGCCTACGCCTCGTCGGATTTCGACCGCACTCACGTGCTGACCATTTCCTATCAGTATGAATTTCCCACCCTCGCGCACGCCGAAGGGGGTACTGCAAAGATCGCCAATGGATGGGGTATTGGAGGGCTGATCATCGCTCAGAGCGGCCAGCCCTATAGCATTTACGATTTCACTGGCGGTGTCGCCAGCGTCTTCTACGGCACCAACAACTTCATCGGGAATCCCATTGTTCCCTTGCTGCCGGGGCAAACACCTGCTTCCGCACAAAAGAATCCTCCGCTCTGCACTGTTCTGCCGTGCGGTCCCCAGGTTCTGAACCCGGCAGCATTTGGTGTACCTCTGATCACGCCGGGACAGATGGGCGTCCCGGTGGGCGACACCTTTGAAACAAGCTACGGCACGACCGGTCGTAATATTTTCCGCGCAAAGTTCCAGTCACGTTTTGATTTCAGCGTTTTCAAGGAAACAAAATTGACAGAGCGGTTTGCTCTGCGTTTCGACGGGCAGATGTTCAACATTTTCAACCACCCGGTTTTCGACGCTCCTAACAACAACGTGGCCTTCAATCCGTCGTTTTGTAATCCGCCGGACATGACCACAACCTTTAGCTGCGGATCTTCACCGGGATACTTGTTTCCGCCTTCAGGCCACGGCGGTACAATTCAGCACACCATCGGAAGCCCGCGATTCGCGCAATTGGCGCTACATCTTCGCTTCTAGCGCATCGGGTTCTAAGGAATTCTCTCTGAAACCAATGGGGCCGCTTCGGCGGCTCTTCTTTTCTTGATCTGGCGGTCCTACGCCACAGTTAGCGACCACTCAGGCTTGCACGGCTTGCACTTCGGGGCTTTGCTCCTCGGCGCTCCCCGCGTAAAATGGAATTTGGGGAAAAGCCAATGTCAACCAAAACGCAGCCGTTGACCGGGCAGGCGCCGGCAGCGAGCCTTAGCAACGAAGAGATTCTCCGGTACAGCCGGCACCTGATCATGCCCGAGGTGGGCATGGACGGGCAGCTCAAGCTGAAGGCCGCGAAGGTGCTGCTGATCGGCACGGGCGGACTTGGCGCGCCCCTGGGACTTTATCTCACCGCGGCCGGCGTCGGCAAAATCGGGTTGGTGGATTTTGATGTGGTGGATTTCACGAACCTGCAACGGCAGATCACGTTTGGCACCAGCGATATTGGCAAGCCCAAAACCGCGGCGGCCCACGCGCGCCTGAGCAATCTGAATCCCGACATCGAGATCACCACGTACGAAACGCGGCTCACCAGCGAGAATGCGCTCGAACTCTTCAAGGATTACGACATCATCGTTGACGGCACCGACAATTTTCCCACACGCTACCTGGTGAACGATGCCTGCGTGCTGCTTGGGAAGCCAAACGTCTACGGCTCCATTTTTCGATTCGAAGGGCAGGTCACCGTGTTCGGCATGCCCGATGGACCGTGCTACCGCTGCCTGTACCCCGAGCCGCCTCCGCCGGGCCTAGTGCCTTCATGCGCGGAAGGCGGCGTGCTCGGCGTGCTTCCGGGCATCATCGGCTCGCTGCAGGCCATGGAGACGATCAAGCTGATTCTCGGGCGCGGCGATTCGCTCGAAGGCCGCCTGGTGCTGTTTGACGCCCTGGCCATGAAATTCCGCGAGCTGAAGCTGCGCAAGAATGCCGGCTGTCCGGTCTGCGGCACGAATCGCACCATTCACAAGTTGATCGACTACAACGAATTCTGCGGCATCCGGGGCGAAGAGGAGCCCGAAAGCAACCTGCACGTTCCGGAAATCACGCCGCGCGAACTGAAGCAGCGCCTGGACCGCGGCGACGATCTTTTCATTCTAGACGTGCGCGAACCGCACGAATACCAGATCTGCAACCTCAACGGGCATCTCATCCCGCTCGGCGAGCTTCCGCGCCGCGTGCATGAACTTGATTCCTCGCACGAAATCATTGCCCATTGCCGCAGCGGCAAGCGTTCGGCGGAAGCGGTGGACTTCCTGCGCAAGGCGGGTTTCCGAAAAATCCATAATTTGCATGGCGGCATTCTCGCCTGGTCCACGGAAGTGGATCCGTCCGTTCCTCGCTATTAGCTTCTGAACTGCGGTTTCCGTCACACTTCCAACCGGAGAATTCACGCTCTCTCGCTTGTATTTATCCATTGGCGCCGTTATCTTTGATTCGTCTCTTAAAACTCTCTACGGATTTTGTATACGGAGGAATCCTTGGCTGGCACAAAAGTCACAGTTTTCACGAATGGCCCACTGCGTGTCGAAGGCGACTTCTCAGTCGTCGATCAGGAGGGCAAGGAATTTGGATTGGGCGGGCGCACCGCGGTCACGTTCTGCCGGTGCGGTCATACCGGCAACACGCCCTTTTGCGACGGAACCCACAAGCGTCAACCCTTCGCTTCTGTGATAGAAGCCCGTGATTTACCCCCAAAACCCTGAGAAACGCTGACTCAACGCAGTTTGAGACTGTCTCAGCATGAGACTTTGCTCTCTTTCGGGACTATAGTGCCCAAACCCCTGCTAACTATCTGGATACATTAGCGATAGTGTTTCAAGTAGGGACTGAGAAAGGCGCCTGCCCTGTCTCGTTTCTAGTCTCAGCTTCACGCGCGATTTCCATCCCTTCCCATAATCCCATTATTTTCAGAATCTTACAGCCGTGCCGGCGACCGCTGAAAGGGGCATGGACGTGCTATTTCCTCGTCTGTCCGGTTTTCTCCGGCATTTGGGGGTTGTTTTGGGCAATAGGGGGCAAATCACGGGATTCTTCCGCAAAGATGGCGGAACTCTGCGTGCCGTTGCCTACGGTGCTCTGGTAGCCCTGTACCTCTGCGTTATCTATTATTCCCGGCAAACAAATGTCTTTGGAACGCCAAGCAACTATTTGTACCTGGAAGTAGGAGGTTCTCTCCTGTGCTTCTGCTATGCCGCGAACGCGCTGGTTCGCTTCCGGGGCACGCATGATCGCATCGCCTTGATCCTGGCATTCGGCTTTGTGCTGTCCGGCATGATCGAGACGATCGGCTTTTTTGGATTGAACAACCTGCTGCGCTCGGGTACGGTCGCTCTCTCCCATGTGCCCATGGGCTGGATGGTCGGCCGCACGATGCTCGCGGTTCTTCTTTTGGCTGCTCTTGCAGTTGAGAAATTTATTCCGACAGCTCGCCAGCCCAGCCGAGAAACCGCCGGCGCACTTTTTGTGGTGGCCGCTGCGGCGTATATCACGAGCGCCGCGTTCATGGCCGCCCCGGCAGCACCAGTTGCCCAAGCGGGTGCACTCTTCTCGCGCCCCTGGGAACTTTTGCCAGGCGGGCTGTTCGCGCTGGCCGCTCTCTTTTTCTACCGCCGCTATCAGACAGAAAAGAGAAATGAGAGTGACGCATCGCTCTACGATTACTCGCTGTTCCTTGTCGCGCTTCTGAACGCCGGCTGCCACGTGTCGGCGCTTTTCTCCCAGCGCCTGTTCGACGGCCCATTCTTCTTCGCTGAACTGAACAAGGTGGCCAGCTACGCGATCATGCTGGGCGCCGCTCTGATTGACCAGGCTCGCCTGTTTGACCAGGTGCGCTCCATGGCAGTCAGCGATCCGCTCACGGGGCTCGCCAACTACCGCAGGTTGATCGCGGTGATTGAATCGGAACTCGACCGCTCGCGCCGCACGCAGCGGCCTTTCAGCATCGTCCTGCTCGACATGGACGGACTGAAAGCCATCAATGACCGCTATGGGCACCTCGTCGGCAGCCGGGCGCTGGTTCGCCTGGGAAAAACGCTGAAGCATCATTCGCGCGCCATTGATACTCCCGCGCGTTACGGCGGAGACGAATTCGCGCTGGTTCTGCCTGAAGCGCCGAAAGAGATTGCTTCCCGCGTCGCCGGCCGCATCCGTGAGCGGTTGTCAGCGGAAAACGAAGAACCCGCGCTATCTGTGAGCGCGGGAATTGCCACGTATCCCGAAGACGGCGATTCCGCCGAAAAACTTTTGGGCGCTGCCGACCGCGCGCTCTACCGCATGAAGCATCGCGGTAATCCCATGAATTCCATCACGCGCATCGCCGCGTGCCTGTGAGGATGACGAACAATGCCTCTCAGGAACATCCACCCCTTTCCGCGCCGCGAAAACCGCATCCCGATGGAGATCCCCGTTGTACTCGACGGCCACCGGCATCTGCCCGGCATGGAAGCGACGTTTACAGAAAACGTCAGCGCCAAGGGAGCGCGCGTGGTCAGCGTGCGGCGGTGGGAAAAAGGTGCGCCGCTGGTTCTGGCGTCGCGCACCGGAGAATTTCGTTCTGAAGCTCGGGTGGCCTACTGCCATCCGCTGCGTGGCGACGGCTACGCGGTGGGGGTGGAGTTTCTCGAAACAAAGGGACGATGGGTAGTTGAATCTACAAATTAGCTTGACGGAATCCGGCGAGCGGACAGGAGGGAACTGCTGGAACATTCTTACAGGGAATACATTACTAGCGCAAAGTTTGTACGTGAAAGCGCCGCACAGGAGGTAAAGGACCTGTTCGGCGCTTTTGCTTTTCTGGCCTGACAATTGCACCGCAGTGCTCGAATTTTCACTTGGGTGCTTCCCAGCATTTCCATCAGCGTTCGCTGTATACTCCAAAGTTGTTGTCCGATCCCCTGACCCGGAGGATTTTCGTTGAATATTCTTGTGACCGGAGGCGCCGGATATATCGGAAGCATCTGTTCGGAGGTCTTGCTTGAACGCGGACATCGTGTAATAGCACTGGATAATCTTCAGGAAGGCCATCGCGCGGCCGTGCCCCCCTCCGCCGTTTTCCTGGAAGCAGATCTAGCGGACCGCCGGGAACTCGAGAAAGTTTTTGCCACGCAAAAGATTCATGCGGTGATGCATTTTGCCGGGGAAGCGCTGGTGGCGAAGTCGGTCCGCGAACCCAGCACATTTTACGCGGCGAACGTGGGCTGCGGCGTCAATCTGCTGGATGTGATGGTGCGCCACGGCGTGGACAAACTGATTTTCTCATCCACCGCGGCTACGTACGGAGAGCCGGAGGTGGTGCCCATCCCCGAAGACCACCGGCAAGCGCCGATCAATCCTTACGGAAAGTCCAAGCTGCGGTTTGAACAGATCCTTGCGGATTATCACGCCTACACCGGCCTCAAGTATGTCACCGTGCGCTATTTCAACGCCGCCGGCGCCAGCAAGGAGCGCGGCGAGAATCATCGTGTGGAAACACACTTGATCCCGCGGGTTCTCGATACCGCGCTAGGCCACTTGCCCGAGATGGAAATTTTTGGATTTGATTATCCAACCCCGGACGGAACGTGTGTTCGCGACTTCATTCACGTCCTGGACATCGCGGATTCCCACGTGCTTGCGCTCGAAGAAATCGATCACGTCCAGGGTGAGGCCTTCAATGTGGGCACTACCAGCGGCTATTCGAATCTTCAGGTGGTCGAGGCGGCTGAGCGCATCACCGGCCGAAAGGTAGAGCACAGGCTTTCTGCCCGCCGCCCGGGAGACCCCGCCGTTCTTGTGGCCAGCAACGAGAAGCTGAAGCGTATGCTCGGATGGGAGCCGAAACACTCTTCGCTCGAGGACATCATCCAATCCGCATGGGACTGGCGGCTGAAATTTCCTCGTGGGTATCCGGACTGATCGGTGCGGGATAGTTTAGCGAGATTCGGATGGGAACGGCTGGGCACGGGCGTTTCTACTTCTTTTCCCATTCCACCTGGGCGACGAGTTCGCCAAGCTTGGTGTATTTGAGCCACACCGTGTGCGCCGCCGACCGCGCAATCACCAATCCCCGATAGCCGTCCAGAAATCCGGCACCGAGCACGAAATAGCGGACCCAAGCCCAGGGTGCAGCAATCCATTTCGCGGCAAACCAGTCTCTGCGGCCGCTTTCGAACATGGCTCGCGCAGCTAGCGTGGAGTATTCTTCGCTCTTTTTTCTTTGTTCCTCGAGATTGCGAACCGTGTAATGGAGCAAGTCGCCGTCTAGGCGACCCACCGTGCCCTCATACCGGAGCGACTCGTGAATCGCGCCGGAAAATTGCGCCTTGCGGCGGTCGTAGAGGCGCCGTTGCCAGTCCGGATACCAGCGCGAATGGTGAATCCAGGCGCCCAAAAACCAGGCCAGGCGGGGCATCTCGTAAACGGAAAACCGCGGGGGCGCCGCCTTCCATTGCAAGATGGATTCGCGCAATTCACCACTCAGTTCTTCGTCGGCGTCCAGCAGCAAAATCCAATCCTCACTCGCCTGCGCGGCCGCATAGTTCTTCTGCTCCGCGTAATTCGTCCACGCGCGCGTCAAGACTCGTGCGCTTGCGGCATGGGCAATTTCCACCGTGGCATCCGTGCTGCCGGAATCCACCACCACAATTTCTTCCGCGAGGCCCTCCACCGATTTCAGCAGGCGCGGCAGATCGTGCGCTTCGTTCAGGGTGATGACGCAAATGCTGAACCGGTTCATCTTTGTGTGAAGTGGCTTCCAGCCGGCGCCAGTATCTCACACGCATCAGAGGCCGCAACCCTGGTGACGCCGGATTGATTGTTCGTGAGGATCTACTTAGGCCGTAAGGTGACGCGAATCAGGCTGCTGCCGATGCGGAACATCGCGCCTTCCTTCAACAACACCGCGCGCGCGCGTTCTCCCTCAAAGAAGGTGCCATTGGTGGAATCGAGGTCCTTCAGATTGACGGCGCCTTCGCGCACTTCGACGACGCAATGGTGCCGGGAAATTTCCGGGTCTTCTAGCGCGATATCGGCCCCCTTGCGGCCAATCACCGTCCGCGCCTTGGTCAGTGTGAAACTCTTGCTGGCCTGCGGGCCGCTTTCCACGGTCAGGATGACGTCAAGATGTTCCGGAAGGCGAAGCCCGTCATCAACGGCGAGAAGCCGGAGCCGCTGCGTGGAGGCGTCCGCCCGCGCAAAGGAAGGCATCGGCGAAATCACCACCGTCTGATCCACGGTGCGCTTCACTTCCACGATGGTCGTCAGGCCGCACTTGGTGCAGCGAAAGCTGACCTTGGGATGCTTGGCCACAGACTCATCGTTCAGCAGGTGCTGCTGGCCGCAATGGATACAACCGGTCTGCATCTATCAAAATTACCACGACCCTTACGGATGAGGCGGCCCACGCCATCAGGACTTGCAAGAAGGGTTACCGCCCGAGCGTCCAGCGCTCTTTGAGATATGCTAGGATTGAAGATTCCAAATCAGGCAGGAGAGTGCTTGTGTCCGAACACATTTCGCGTAAAGAGCTCAAACACGACCGGGTCCGGGAGACGATTGAACATGGAGCCGAGGCGGTCCTTTCGCACACTCGCATTGCCTCGATCGCCATACTTGTCGCCATCGTTTTCCTGACCGGCTATTACGGCTGGAAGATTTATAACGATCGCCAGACGGCCCAGGCCCAGGCGGCTCTGGACGAGGCCATGAAAATATTTAACGCGCCGATCCTGCTGCCCGGCCAGCCAAGCCTGCCGGGAGAGGTTTCCTATGTGGATCCGGCGCAGCGTTCTCAGGATGCCGAGGTGCGGCTCTCCGCCGTCGCCGCAAGATATCCCAGCACCAGTCCGGGCCGGCTGGCGCGCTACTATTCCGCGATCTGCCTGATGGATCTGGACAAGCTCAATCAGGCTTCCGAGGAGCTGAAGAAACTTGAGACCGGTTCTGACAAGGAACTTGCCGCGCTTGCTGATTATCAGAAAGCGCTGATCGCCGAGCGCACCGGAAAGAATGATCAGGCCATCCCGATTCTCCGCGCGCTTTCCAACTCCGGATCAATCCTGGTGCCCAAGCCGCTTGTGCTGCTCGAACTCGCCGGCATACTTCGGCAGACCAATCCGAAAGAAGCAATTGCGCTCTACGAGCAGATCAAGAAGGATTATCCGAACACGAACGTCGCCGATGAAGCCGACCGCGGGCTTGGCGAACTCGCACCGCAATCTTGATTCGCCTGCGTCTCGCCTGACCTCCGGAGGTTTCGGCAATCGAAACGCTTCGCATACACGCTCCCTGGGCTGTAGACACGGCAGCCTCCCGCGGCCGGCGGTTTCCTGAACCTGCTCACGCTTACCGCAGCGAGTATGCGCGCGACCGTGACCGGATCATCCATTCCCGCGCGTTCCGGCGGCTCGAAGCAAAAACTCAGGTTTTCAGCACGCGCTTCTCTGACCACTTTCGCAATCGGCTTACGCACACGCTCGAAGTCGCCCAGATTGCCCGCACCGTGGCCGCCGCCCTGCGCATCAACACGGAACTCGTCGAGGCGCTGGCCCTGGTGCATGACATCGGCCACCCGCCCTTTGGCCATGCCGGCGAACGAAAACTCGACGAGCTGATGCGCGTGCACGGCAGCGGATTCGATCACAACCTGCACGCGCTTCGCATCGTGGAGCATTTCGAACATCGCTACATCGGCTTCGACGGCCTCAACCTGACGTTTGAGGTCCGCGAAGGCATCGTTAAGCATTCCAGGGATTACTCTGCGGCTCGGCACCCGGAGCTGTCCGAGTATCTGCTCGACCTGCGGCCGCCGCTTGAATCGCAGCTCATCGACTGGGTGGACGAAATCGCCTACAACTCCGCCGACCTGGACGACGCGCTCGAAGCCAATCTGCTCGATCTGGACGCACTGCGCGGCGAAGTTCCGTTTTTCACGGACTTCTACGCCAGGATCGAAGCCACCCATCCCGGCGCCCGCATGCGCCTGAAATTCAATGAAGCCTTGCGCCACGTAATCGACCATCTGGTCAGCGACCTCATCACCAACACGGAGACGCTTATCGAACATTCCGGCGCGCGAACCGCGGATGAGATCCGCCGCGTTCCGGAGCGCCTGGCGAGATTCAGCGAAGCGGCGCGGGCCGAAAACGCCCAGTTGAAAGGCTTCCTGTTCGCGCACATTTACAACCACCCGCTCATTACCGAGGACTCCCAGCGCTCCGTTGCCTGCCTGGCCGCTCTGTTCACCTATTATCTGGAGCAACAAGATTCGATGCCCGAGTCGCAGGAGCAAGCCGCGCGACAGATTCCGCGCCATTTTGTGGTGTGCGATTACATCGCCGGGATGACTGACCTGTTCCTGCTCCGCCAGTATCAGGAGCATTTCGGCGGCGCTGCGCGCAGCGTTCCACCTACTTTTGCGTCCTCTTAGCGGCTAGAATGAACCGTTTCCACGGAGTTTCGATTATGGCCGTTCACCGGTCGCTGCTACTGCTCGTCTTCATGCACGGTTTCGCCGCCGCGGCGCTTCCGCAGCTTCCCGGCCTCACCTCCCCGCAACCCGCGCCCGCGGCGCAGCCCGCACCGGCGGTGCCGCCAGATCCGCTGGGCCGGGAGACTCCGCGGGGAACCCTGTTGGGTTTCATCAGGGAGGCACAGGAGGAGCGTTACCCCCGCGCGGTCGAGTATTTCCAACCACCGCCGACCCGCCGGCGGCATTCCGAACAGGATGAAGAGGAACTCGCCGCGCAACTTTTGGCGATCCTGAATCAGAAATTCGCGGGCGCTCTGGAGCTCACCAGCCGTGACCCGCTGGGACGCCTGGATGACGGGCTTCCCCCGGATCAGGAAAGAATCAGCAGCGCGTTGGGAACGGGTGAAAAGTTCCTCGTCCAGATGGTTCGTCTTGATGATGAGCACGGGCGCAAGCTCTGGTATTTTGCCCGCTCCACGCTCGATCACGTTCCAGAGATGTACGAGTCGCTGACCTTCCCGGAAATCGAGAAGAAGATCCCGCCGGCCCTGGTAACGCACAGACTTCTCTACATGCCGCTGTGGCAGTGGATCGCCATTGTGGTTTTTCTGCCCGTCGCGTTGTTGGGCGGCCGCCTGATCACACTGGTGACCGCATTCCTGGTGAACCGGGCGCGAAAAGCCAGAAATAAGCCGCCGATCGCGCCCCAGAAATTCTTTCAGGTGGATCCGATCACGCTGACGATCGCAATCGTGTCGCATTACATTTTCGTCGGCTACATCGGCACATCGCTGCTTTACCGGCTCTATTACCGCAAGGTTGTGTGGGTTTTTCTGGCGTTCGACTTTTACTGGATCCTTACGCGCATTACCCGGGCCATTGCTGCGCGCCTCGGTTCGAGCCTGACGAAGCGCGGAATGCTGGCCGAGCGCTCCATTGTCTCGCTCGTCCGACGCTTTACCCAAGTATTCATTTTTCTGCTGGTGGCGCTGACGGTTCTGAGCAATCTCGGCGTGGATGTCTCCACAGCACTCGCCGGCATTGGAATCGGCAGCCTTGCCCTGGGTCTCGGCGCGCAGAAGACCTTTGAAAACCTGTTCGGCGGAGTCTCCATCCTTTTCGACAAGGTGATCCAGATTGGCGACACCTGCCGCATCAACAATCAAACGGGTGTGGTGGAAGATATCGGCTTGCGTTCCACCCGGTTGCGGACCGGCGAGCGCACCCTGCTTTCGATTCCGAACGGCGTCATGGCATCGGCCGTGGTGGAAAATCTGCGCTTCCGCGACAAATTTCTGTGCCAGCAGACGATTCGCCTGCGTTATGACCTTTCCCCCGATCACGTGCGGTATGTGCTGGGGCAGATCCAGAATCTGTTGATCGAAGATCCGAAAGTGGAGGACCCTTCCGCGCGCGTGAGGTTCCTGCGTTTTGCCGAATATGCCCTGGAGGTGGAGATCTATTGCTACATTCTGGAACCTGAATTTACGGCGTATCTGGCGACACAGGAGCAACTGCTTCTGAAAATAATGGACGCTATCGAAAAAGCGGGTGCGGTGGTCGCGCTGCCCACGCAGACTACATTTGTCACCCGGGATGCTTGGGTTGATCCACAGAAAGCGAAAGCCGCGGAGGCTGCGGTCGAAAAGGCGCGCGACCCGGGCGTTCCCGGTCTTCGCGCTCAACCGCCGTCGGATTAACTGCGCGCCGCGAATCAATCTAGAGCAAACTTTCTTGACGTCACTGTCTTTGGAAGGTGTTGCAATCCGCGATCAAACCGCTATTCAATCCCCTGTTGAACCACTCCATGCGCTGCCGGGAGCTCCCGTGCGTAAATGTTTCCGGTTGAACGCGTCCTCGCGTCATCTGCTGGATGTGATCGTCGCCAACCGCCGCGGCAGCGTGCAAGGCGGACTCCACGTCTCCCGCTTCCAGCAATCCGCGTTGCTCTGTCGAGTGTGCCCAGACCCCCGCGAAGCAATCCGCCTGCAACTCCGTCTTCACCGACAACGGATTGGCCTCCGCCGGATTGGCTCTCTGCAGCTGCTGCACTTTGCTTTCGATACCGATGATCTTCTGGACGTGGTGGCCCACTTCATGCGCCAGCACATAGGCTTGCGCGAATTCGCCCGGCGCACCGAACCGGCGTTTCAGTTCATCGTAAAATCCCAGGTCAATATAGACCCGCTCATCGGCGGGACAATAGAAAGGCCCCGTGGCCGATTCGGCTCCACCGCAGCCGGATTGCGTGTGATTGCGGAACAGCACCAGCCGCGCATGGCGGTAGGGAACTCCCGCTTGTTGCGGCAATAACTGTTCCCAAGTTTTCTGCGTGTCGTCCAGCACGAACGAGACAAATTGCACCAACGGCTTTTCGGATTCGTCGCGCGCGGGATTGGGCCGGTGGACGGTCGTGGCGACCGGCGCAGTGGCGCCGCCGCCCAGGAGAGCGAAAAAGTTTTGCTTGAAGACCAGGCTCAGGATGAACAGGACCACCACACCGCCCAGGCCGATGTGCATCCCGCCGAAGCCGAATCCCCCGCCGCCTCCGCCGCCATCCTCTTGATCTCGGCGATCGTCGATGTCGTCGCTTGTCCCGCCAGGTGTCCAGCGCATCAGAATCTCTCCTGTCCGAACAGAATTCCTGTGGCGGTCCCTAGAGATTCGGCCGCCTCGAAATCCTACCATTCTCTCTATGCAGAGGCCTTCGAAACTGAACTTGCTGCCAGGGCCTCGTTGAGAATTAGCGAAAAGTCATCAGCTCCGCGGGGAATATATTAATTGTTCCTAATCTCATCCTTTTTTCCAGTTGCTTTGCCGCCACGAAAACTGTATACAATCTGTCAATTCGCTCGCAGTATAGATTCGAAGTCCCCGGTATAGTAATGTACCAATCTGATCGCATTGGTTCGCGCGAACGCGGAGCAATTGGGTGGATATGCGCGCTTTCCCGTCTTCTGAGACCAAGGGTATACAGGACCAACGAGCGGTGCCAATATCCGGCCGCGACCTGGGCATCGGGATCCTCGTCTTTCTAGCTTACGTGGTTTCCGCACGACTTGAGCTGCGGTTGATTCATTCCCAAATTTCCATGGGAATGATTTGGCTGCCGGCCGGTATTTCTATTGCGGCTATCCTGTTGAAAGGGCGCCGCATGGTCCCCGCCATTTTTCTGGCCTCCCTGTGTGTTGAGTTCATGTCTTCTGTGCCATTACTGGGGGCTCTGGCCATCGCCTGTGGGAACACGGCGGAGGCCTTGGCGGGGGGCTATCTGGCTAATCGCTTTGCGGGGGGGGCAAAAGCCTTTTCACGGCCCGCGGATGTTCTGCGCTTTTCCCTACTGGGGGGTGCCCTGGCAACCCTGGTCAGTGCTGTCGTCGGGACCAGCGTTGTTTGGGTTCCTGCTGGAACCAGCAAACCGGAAATCCTTACCATCTTCGCCGCCTGGTGGGCGGGGCATGCCCTGGGCGTGCTGGTGCTCACGCCTTTTCTTATCCTGCTCCTGAACGGCAAGCATCAACCCCTCCATCTGAGTGAACTCATTGAAGTGAGCGTCCTCCTCCTCGGGCTCAGCGTCGTCTGCGTTATCAGTTTTGGTCCAGCCGGAGTCTTCACGGACCGCGTGGATACGCCGCTCTTCCTTTGTGTGCCATTCCTGGTCTGGGCCGGGATTCGCTTCTGCCCACTGGAGGCCGCGGGGGCGTGTATCGTTCTCTGTGGGTTCGCCACCTGGGGTTCTTTGCATGGCTACGGGCCTTTCAATACCGTCACGGCGATGCCGCTTTCTCTGGCCGCGTATCTCTGCGTGGCCACCACCATGACCCTTACGGGCGCGGCAACGGTCGCCAACCAGCGCGAAGTCTCTGAAAGACTCCTCGAGACTCTCTATCGCTTGGAAAAAACAAAGGACGGGGAGATCACGCGGCTCAACTCGGAGCTGGAATTCTTGCGCGACGAACTGATTCGGCGCGTGCATGCCAGGTCGCGTTCCGAACGGAATCGGCAGGTAAGCCAGCAACCTCGCCAAAGCAATGAAGTGATCTGGTTCCTCGAGGCGGAGACGGAAAACATCCTTTACGTCAGCCCCTCCTACGAGGCCGTCTGGGGGCGTTCCCGCGAAGACCTGGGCCGCGACGCCCATGCCTGGCTGGACGCCGTGATTCCCGAGGATCGGGAGTATGCCATTCAGTTTGTGGGCCAGGATTTTCCTGGCGACCGGGTCGAAACCGCTTACCGCGTTCAAAGGCCAGACGGTTCGATTCGATGGATTTTTGATCGCGGCTTTGTCATTCGCGACCCCGCGGGGCGTCCGGTACGCTACCTGGGATTGGCCAGCGACATTACAGAGTTGGTGCAGTTGGGCGAATATGTTCCCGCCCAGCTCGAACACCGGTCCCCGAACCCCCCGTCCAGGGAGAGCATCCGGTAGTCAACTAAGGAGAAAACGAGAATGATCGGAGAACGTTTGCGGGACATCCGCAAAGAAAAACAACTATCCCAGGGAGATTTGGAAGAGCGCACAGGGTTGTCCCGGTGCTACCTCTCCCGGATCGAAAACGGCCATACCACGCCCTCCATCGAGACGCTCGAGAAACTTTCGGGCGCAATGGGAGTGCCCCTTTACCAGCTGTTTTATCAGGGCAACGGCCCGGCCAAGCCGCTGGTCATTCCCCGGAAAAAAGATTCGCCTTCCGAGGAGTGGGGCCTCTCGGGCAAGTGGGGTGGCTTCCTCAATCGAATCCGCGGCCTGCTTGGGCAAATGGAAGAGGGCGATCGCAAGCTGTTGCTGGGCGTCGCCGTCAAGCTGGCCCGGAAGAAGTAGCGCAAGATCGGCAAAACAAGCGGTGAGTGGTCCGCCGGGAACGGAAACCTCCCGGCGAGTTGCTCGTCGGTGGAATTTCGCGGCTTCGTCCCTGACTTGCTTCAGCTTGGGCATCTCCGCGCCCACCTCAATCCACAAATCGAGAAATTTCCTATACACTTCTTTCGCCCACCCCGCGGCGCCCGGCAAAGTTTCGACGCGCTGCCCGATTTCACGCTCGGCGCGGGGCAGCAACTTCCGGCGATGCCTGGGTCCGTCGAGAGCCATCGAAATTCGCCGATCACAGACGCCCGAAAAATCCCGATTTTCCTGGTCATGGAGTTCAGGCCGCGGTTTACTCGAGATTGGCGATCGTTGGAGTTTCATCCGGCCGCCTTCTGATCCTTCCTGCTTGCTCGCAAAGCCTGCGTCCGCCCGCCGGTTCTCGTTTGCGCCCTTTATTCAGAACGCTTCACCCAAAGGCTCCTTTGCGGGTTAGAATTCTCTGAACGACTGCTCCCATGAACGTGAAGACCGAGCGCCGGACGCAACTCCGAAAACGGCCGTTGAGCCTCGTCTACGTCGAGCTTCCCCCTTCCAACGGCGGAATGATGCGAGACCTCTCAGAGCACGGGTTCTCTCTCCGCGCGATGATTCCCCTTCAGCCATCCGAGAAAATTTCCTTTTCCTTTGCGCTGGATACTGCCGCCAGGATTGACGGGGAAGCAATTGTCAGGCGCCTGGAAGACGGGGGCCATGTCGCGGCACTCGAATTTGCCGGGTTGCCTTCGCACTCCCGCGACCAGATTCGGCGCTGGCTGGATAGGGTCGATGAGCCGATTTCGCCAGAGTCCGGCCCGGACCAAGCGGTGCGATCGAAGCACTCCTCATTGACCGAGTTGCGCACCCAGATCCGCGCGCCGAAGCCTGCTCCGTCGGCCCCATCGGCCGCGGAAAACGGGCCACCTCCGCCACCAAAGGTGTTGGTGCCACCAAGTCGGGAGCCACAGGCTGAGTCGCTCCGAGAAGCGGCAGATATCACGCCCCCGCCAAAAGCGCCGATACCCTCAACGGCAGAGCCACCGACTGCACCGGTCTCGCCCAAATTGGAAATCACGCCACTGCTACTGCTGCCACCGATGGTAGCAGCATCGCCAAACCCGGAGCCACCGCCCCCGGCGTTACCTCCGGTCGCTGAAAGTCCGGAATTGCCTCCACCCGAGACGGCAGCGGCTCCCCCTGCGCCAGAACCGCCGCCTCCGCAAAAGATGTGGCCCCTATCCCCTCCACCGACGTCTCACCCAACGTTTGAACAGCCGGAATCCTTGTCCTTGCCGCCGCTCCTGAAACTTTCCTCTGTGCGCCCGGACCCGCTGCCCACAGAAATCTCCGGGCAATCCGTCATTCCGGTCGCGATTCCAAAGCCGGCTGCGGAACCGCCGGCAAAAATTCCGGTTTCTCTCCCGAAGATAGAGACCCCGACCGCGGCGGAAAAGCGAATCCCGGCGCTTGTTCCCGCTCCGCCGGTTATTTCCCGGCGCGTACCGCCGCCCGCGCTGGAGCCGCTCTCCTCATTTGAAGCGGAAACGGATTCCGATACCCCGGGCTGGATGGATCGCTTCACGTTCGGGCGCGCCATAGGCATCCTGTTGTTTTTGACTCTGCTTGCCGGCTCTTACGTCTATCACCGCGAACTTGGCCAAGCCCTCATCTGGCTCGGCCGGGAAATCGCCGGCGAGGATTCTCCAGAAAGCTCCAGAGTCGCTCGGCCGGAGATTCCCTACGTCGCGCACGCGATTCCAGAATCTTCTCCGGCCGCCCGCACCGTTCCACCCCCTCCGCTGACCATCCAACCGTCAAATCCCTCGATTGAACCGCGAAGCGAAAACCTTCCCCCGGCGTCTGATAAGACGCCGTCCCCGCAACTGAAGGGCGCAACTCCGGGATCACTCGTGCCGCTCACTCAAGTTACTCGCCCGCCAGTACCGGCACCGCCTGCCGACAACTCCGCGGAAAACGGGCAGCAGGAGTACCTGCAGGCGTTACAGATCCTCCGTGCGCCCAGCAGAGCAACAGAGTTGCCGGAAGCAATCCGCCTGCTCTGGGTAGCGGTGGAAAAGGGAAATACCAGTGCGGAAATCGATCTGGCTGAACTTTTCTGGCAGGGCCGGGGAGTGGCGAAGAATTGTGCCCAGACGCGGATTTTGCTCTCTGCCGCCGCTCGCAGGGGCAATGCGGAAGCTCGAAAGCGACTGGATGCGTTTCAGCGCCAGGGCTGTAGCGAATGATTCGTTAACGTTGTGGCGCTTGCAATTAAGGCTTTCTTTCACAAGAATGCATCGTTCAAACCGAACGGAGGACACCGACTGTGTATTGCTCCAAGTGTGGTGCGAATGTCGCTGCAGGCACGGTATTTTGCGGCTCGTGTGGAACGCCAACAGGAACTCCGGCGGTGGCGATTGCCCGCCCAGCCGCCCCGCCCGCGTACGTTGGCGGATCCTCTCAAGCGGCCTACGCGGACCCTGCGGGCCTTGTCGCTTCCCGCGGATTCACTTACGCAGGATTCTGGCTGCGCGTGGTCGCGTCCCTGATTGATGGCATAATCATGTCTGCTGCCATGGGCGTATTACTCGTGCCGCTCTTTCTCTTGACCGGTATGGGAGCGCACCTCAATCGAATGGCGCAACGTAACAGCCAACCGGATCCAGCCATCATATTCGGCTTTCTTGGCATGATGTTTGTGTTCGTCGTTGTTGCTGTATTGATCCAGTGGCTTTACCACGCGTATCTGGAAAGCGGCGAAAAGCAGGCCACCTGGGGAAAGCAGGCGCTGGGTGTGTATGTAACCGATTTAACGGGGAATCCGGTCACGTTTGGCCGGGCTTCCGGCCGCTTCTTTGCAAAGATGGTGACGGGGATGATTCCCCTGGGCATTGGCTACGCGATGGCCGGTTTCACAGAGCGCCGCCAAGCGCTGCACGACATGATTGCCAGTTGCCTGGTGCTGCGTCGTTAGAGAGTCTCCCTAGCTGTGGGATTGCCGGGTACGCCTCCCGGCCTTCGCCTAAACAAACCGGGCCACACAGGTACTAGTAGCTCCAGTTGACCGAACGCGCGCTTAATTCGCACTCTTTCCGCCCCGCTTTCTTGACTTACCCGCTTTCTCCCCAAATAATGGATAGGCATGAGCGTACGCGCCGGAGGCGCAGCAGACATGTTCCTCGACGTCAAGGATCTTGCCGTCCGCAAAGTGCAAATCCGGAAAAGCTACGCCCCGGGAAGCATCGATTACGGCATCAGTGAAGTGAAACAAGCGGAGCCTCTGGAAGTAACCGCAACGGCGGAGCTTCTGGAAGGCCAAATCCGCATCAGCGGCGAGCTGGAGACCAAGATTGAGATGGTCTGTGCCCGTTGCCTGGAGCCGGTAATCGAGGAAGTCCACAAGGATTTTGACCTCTTCTATCAGCCGCTTCCGAAGGCCAGCAAGCCCGAAGAAGAGCGGCTGAAAGATGACGACACCGAAATCGGATTTTTTCAAGGAGAAGGCCTGTTCCTCGCCGATGTACTCAAGGAACAGGTATTGCTGTCATTGCCGATGAAAGTTATCTGCCAGAGCGATTGCCGCGGTTTGTGCCCTACGTGTGGCGCGAGTCTCAATCACGAAGAGTGCCGCTGCGAAAGGCACGCCACGGACCCGCGTCTGGCTCCCCTCGCGCGGTTGAAGCAGGACTGGCTCAAGAAACAATAGATTTTCGGGCCAAAAGCCCATAGAATCCGACCTCGTTCGGACTGGCGGAGTGTGTAGCCACGAAATGAGGCGAGAACCAGGAGTGATGTTATGCCTAATCCAAAACGTCGACATTCCAAGGCGCGCAAGAACAAGCGTCGTGCTCACGACCACCTGTTCGCGCCCGCGATGGCCAAGTGTCCGAATTGCCACGAAATGAAGCAGCCCCACCGGGCTTGTCCTCATTGCGGTTACTACAAAGGCCGGCCGGTTCACGACGTCAAGTAAGGGTTCGAGTTTCAGGGCAGGCTCGGAACGGGCATGACCGCTGGTGTGTCCTGCCGTTTCTGGCTGGCTGGAGTCGCCGGAAGATAATCCCATGATCACAATCGCCGTCGATGCCATGGGGGGAGACAACGCACCCCGTCCGGAGGTGGAGGGGAGTGTTCGCGCCGCGGAAGAATACGGCGTGCGCGTTCTGCTTGTGGGGCAGCCTCAGGTGATCCGGGGAGCTTTGGCAAGTTTCGGCAAACCCTCGCTGCCGATTGATATTGTTCCGGCTACCGAGGTGATCACGATGGAAGATCACCCGGCGCAGGCTTTCCGCCGCAAGAAGGACAGCTCGGTCCACGTGGCCGCGCGCCTGGTGAAAGAGGGCAAGGCGGACGCCATGGTCAGCGCCGGGAACACCGGCGCGGTGATGACCACGGCAAGATTTATCCTTGGCACGCTGGAGTCGGTCGATCGCGTGGCGCTGGCCGCGCCCTTTCCGAATGCCAAGGGCGGCGTTTCCGTGCTGCTGGACGTCGGCGCGAATGTGGATTCGAAACCCGAGCATCTGTTGCAGTTTGGCGTGATGGGCGAAATTTATTACCGCCTCACATTTGGAAGCCGCAAGCCGCGGGTCGGTTTGCTCTCTGTCGGCGAGGAAGAGATCAAGGGCAACGAGTTGACCCGCGCCGTTTACGATCGTCTCAAGGCTCTGCCCGTGCATTTCGTCGGCAACGTGGAAGGTGGCGATCTTTTCTCCGGCAAGGTGGACGTGATTGTCTGCGACGGGTTCGTCGGCAACATCGCCCTCAAGATTTGCGAGGGCCTGGCCATGGAGATCATCAAGTATTTGCGGAAGACTTACAAAAGTTCTTTCGCCTCGCAGGTCGGCTATCTGTTTTCGAAAGGCGCGCTGAAGGGTATCAAGCAGACCATGGACTACGCGGAGTATGGCGGCGCGCCGCTCCTCGGAGTCCGCGGCGTCTGCGTGATCGGCCACGGCCGGTCCAACGCCAACGCCGTCAAGAACGCCATCCGCGTCGCCGCAGGGCTTGCGCGTGCGCGGGTGAATGAAAAAATTGAACAAGAGCTCTCCCTGACCCATGCACAAGTGTGACGTCCGGAGAGAGGAGCAATTATGGGTAAAGTAGCATTCATATTCCCGGGCCAGGCTTCGCAATATTCCGGCATGGGCAGGGAACTTGCCGAGAAATATTCCGCGGCTCGCGCCATTTTCGATGAAGCGGATAAGGCGCTGGGCTTTCCGATTTCCAAAATTTGTTTTGAAGGCACGGAAGAAGAGCTGAAATCCACCGCCCTTACGCAACCCGCCATCCTTACCGTTTCCGTTGCAGCGATGTGGGTGCTTTCGGAAAAGCGCATTGGCGCGGATTTTGTGGCCGGCCACAGCCTCGGGGAATACTCCGCTCTCGTGGCCGCGGGTTCGCTGAAATTTGCCGATGCGGTGCGGCTGGTTCACAAGCGCGGCACCTACATGCAGGAAGCCGTTCCTGCCGGGCAGGGCGCGATGGCCGCGATTCTAGGGCTTTCGCCAGCCGTCGTCGCCGATGCCTGCAAGCGGGCCGCGGAGGGTGGAGTCTGTACGGCCGCCAATCTCAATTCGCCGGACCAGACGGTTATTTCCGGAGACGCCGCCGCGGTGAAGCGTGCTATTGAAATTGCATCGCAGTCCGGGGCCAAGCGCGCCGTCCTGCTTCCCGTTTCCGCGCCGTTTCATTCGTCACTGATGATGCCCGCGCAGGAAAGACTGGAAAAAGATTTGCGGGCCACGACGTTTGCGGATCCTCATGTTCCCGTTGTCACCAACGTGGACGCCGACACGATCAAAAAAGGCGATGAAGCCCGCGAAGCGCTGATTCGCCAGGTCACCATGCCCGTGCGTTGGGAAGAATCCATGCGGATGCTCCTCGATGAAGGCGTTAACACCTTCATCGAAGTTGGCCCCGGCCGCGTGCTCACCGGCATCATGCGGCAGATCGAGCGCTCGGTGACCACGCTGAACGTCGAAGACGAAAAAAGTTTGCAAGCCACAGTGGATCGCATCACCGCGGCCAAATCCGACGCCGCCTGATGCTGTTGTAGTGGCCACCCGCCGCGGCGGACGGCCGCCGTTGCCGGGGAATTTTGTAGTGGCCGATCTTAAGACCGGGCGCTACATGGCTTGTGCCGCGAGCGTGTGGCTCAGGCATTCCGACGGAGGGTTTTCTATTGTGCTGGCAAGATCGAAATTGTTGTGAACAGCCTCACCCCTGAAGGGGTGAGCTACAGGTTGCAAGGGAATGTTCAGCTTACGAGACAAAGTAGCAGTGGTCACCGGCGCCTCCCAGGGCATCGGCCGCGACACTGCGCACGCACTTGCGGAGGCCGGAGCCAAAGTTGCTGTCGCGGCACGCAATGAAGAAAAACTTGCGGAACTCGTCCAAGAAATCTCGGCCAAGGGCGGCGAAGCCTTCGCCGTCAAAATGGACGTCGCCGATATCGATCAGATCAAATCCGGCTTCAAATCCATCCTCGAAAAATTCGGCAAGATCGACATCCTGGTCAACAACGCCGCGATCACCCGCGACGGCCTGGCCATACGCATGAAGCCCGACGACTGGGACGCCGTGATCCGCACCAATCTTACCGGCGCTCACATCTGCATCCAGCAGGTACTGCCGCCGATGATGAAAGCGCGTGCCGGCCGCATCATCAACATCTCCTCCGTTGTCGCCGAAAGCGGCAACGCCGGCCAGGCCAATTACGTCGCGTCGAAGGCCGGCCTCATAGGCCTCACCAAGGCCATCGCCATCGAAATCGCTTCACGCAACATCACCGTCAACGCCGTGGCTCCGGGTTTCGTCGAGTCGCCCATGACCGCCGTCCTTCCCGACAAAGTGAAGGAAGAATTGAAAGTGCGAATTCCGCTCGGACGCATGGGAACGGGCAAGGACGTCGCCGCCTCCATCGTTTTTCTCGCAAGCGACGAAGCCGCCTACATCACCGGCCACGTTTTGGATGTGAATGGTGGAATGTATTTGGCCTGAAAATATGGAAACAGGTCACCCCAGTTCTGTTCACAGCGCTTTTGGCTTTGCCTCCTCGAGCCACTGGCAAGTTAAGGGAACTCTTGAGTCGGAACCCCATTTGGCTGCAAACAGCAATTCAGTGGGAAATGGCGCCGCGGAAAGTAAATCCGAAGTTGAGCTCCCGGCTCGCGGTCGTGATTTATTTTCGTGAAGACGGTAAGTTCGGGATTCTTAGCGGCACCTTCTACAGACAGGATCGGAAGATCACCGCAAGTGCCGGTGACTCCGAGAGTGTTTTTGTGTAGGAAGCAAGAGTATTCATCCTACGTGCCAGCTTGTCTGCCGAGATCTTAGAATCGAGGGCGCAAGTCTGCCTGGCGCGATGAACGAAGCGGACTTCCTCCGGGATGAGCACGAGTTGAGTGGGAGGGATTAAAGGACGTGAACCGAGGGATTTGCAATTAATCCAGCTCTATCAAAAGCCAGCGTTCCGGCGCAAAGCTTGCTGGATCGGCAGTGGGATTGATTGCGGAAAATTGTGGTTTCGCGAAGTTGACCTTGCTGCGCAGGGTAAGTAGACTGGCAAGGTTACCTTGGGCAGCCTAAACGACATGCAAGACGGCCTCACGGCCGGGTGTGATGCAGAGTAGTACGAACTACGTCAGAGCGACATCAGGTCGCGGAGGAATGGGAATGGCCAGCGTGGAAGAACGCGTAAAGCAGATTATCGTCGAGCAGCTTGGTGTGGATGAAGCCGAAGTCACGCCCACCGCGTCCTTCGTGGACGATCTCGGCGCGGACTCGCTCGACCAGGTCGAATTGGTCATGGCTTTCGAAGAAGCCTTCGGCATCGAAGTGCCCGACGAAGACGCCGAAAAGATGACCACGGTCAAGGACGCGATCGAATACATCGAGAAACATTCGAAGGGCAAGTAGGTCGCACATTAAACCCCGATTGAAGGAGCAAGAAAGTTGACCCGCCGGGTTGTCGTTACGGGAGTTGGATTGGTCTGCGCGCTGGGTGTGGGCACCGAGGAAAGCTGGAAAAACCTCGTTGCCGGCAAAAGCGGCATTGGCCACATCACGCATTTTGATACTACGGATTTCGACTGCAAGATCGCCGGCGAAGTGAAAAACTTCGACCCCTTCCAGTGGATCGAGAAAAAAGAACTCAAGAAGATGGGGCGGTTCATCCAGGTGGCCTTGGCCGGCGCTGATTTCGCCGTCAAGATGGCCAACTGGAAGCCGGAAGACTCCGACCTCGATGAAGTCGGCGTGTACGTCGCCTCCGGCATCGGTGGATTCGACATCATCGAACGCGAACACATCAAACTGATGCAGGGCGGGCCGGGGAAAATTTCTCCATTTTTTATTCCGTCGGCCATCGTCAATCTTGCTTCCGGTCATATTTCGATTCGTTATGGCGCGCGCGGACCGAATTCGGCGACCGCCACGGCCTGCTCTGCCTCGGCCCACGCCATCGGCGATTCGTTCAAAATCATCGAACGCGGCGCGGCCGAAGTGATGATCTGCGGCGGCACGGAAGCCACGATTACTCCCATGGGCATTGGCGGATTTGCTTCCATGCGCGCGCTGTCTACACGCAACGACGCGCCGGAAAAGGCCAGCCGCCCGTTTGACGCGGACCGCGACGGCTTCGTGGTTGGCGAAGGCGCCGGCATCCTGATCCTCGAATCGCTGGAACACGCGCAGAAGCGCAACGCTCCCATCCTCGCGGAAATTGTCGGCTACGGCATGAGCGGCGACGCGTATCACATCACGCAGCCCGCCGAAAATGGCGATGGCGCTTTCCGGGTGATGCGCGCTGCGCTGAAAGACGCGAAGCTCTCTCCCGACGACATCGGCTACGTCAACGCGCATGGCACTTCCACGCCGCTCGGTGACGCGATCGAAACTACGGCAATGAAGCGCCTCTTCGGCGAGCGCGCGATAAATAAAAAATTGCCGGTCAGCTCCACCAAGTCCATGACCGGCCATCTCCTTGGCGGCGCAGGAGGTCTGGAAGGCGGCATCTGCGTTCTCGCGCTGCGCGATCAAATCCTTCCGCCCACCATCAACCAGGAAAAGCCAGATCCCCACTGCGATCTCGACTACGTTCCCAACGTCGCGCGCAAAGCCACCGTGGATTACGCGCTTTCGAATTCGTTCGGGTTTGGTGGCACCAACGCCGCCCTGATTTTCAAGCGCTGGGCCGGGAAGTAACCGCTGGCGTCCTTCCCGTTCCTGCGGGGGCGGTTTTACGCCGCCTTCGATCTCCGCGCCAGTTTCGTCTCGAACTTGTAAGGCCTTCCTTCTGAGGCGGGCCGCTCCTGAATTTGGAAGGTGCCCACATGAACATTCTCGTCTGCATCAAACAGGTTCCGGCGAAAGACGCGCCGCTCTCCATCGCCGGCAACTGGATTAAGGAGTCCGACATCGGCTTCGAAATGAACGAGCCCGACTCCTATGCGCTCGAGGAAGCGCTGCGCCTGAAGGAGAAACATGGCGGCGAAGTCATCGCGCTCTCCCTCGGCCCCGAACGCGTAAAGCAAACCATCAAGGAAGCCCTCGCTAAGGGCGCCGACCGCGGCATCCACATCGCCGATGACAATTTCGCGCAACTCGATCCCCTGGGAACCGCAAAAGTAATCGCTGCGGCGATCGCCAAGGAAAAGGTGGATCTTGTCCTTACCGGCCTGCAGAGCGACGACCACGGCTTCGGCCAGACCGGCGTGCTGCTCGCCGCCCTGCTGAATCTTCCGCACGCCACGCTCATCATGCAGATTGACGTCGGGGACGCGAAAATGAAGCTCAAGCGCGAACTCGAAGCCGGCTGGTTCCAATGGATCGAGTGTCCTCTCCCCGCTGTGCTCACCATTCAGTCCGGCATTAACAAGGTGCGCTACGCCACACTTAAGGGCATCATGGCCGCCAAGAAAAAGGAAATCGCCGCGCTGACCCGCGAAGCTCTCGGCGTCACGGTTGAACCGACGCAGAAAATCGAAAGAATCTACGTCCCTACCAAAACCAAGAAAACCGAATTCCTCACCGGCACCCCCAAAGAAGCCGCCGCCAAACTCGTTGAAAAACTCAAATTCGAAGCCCGGGTGATCTAATCATAATGGAAGGGTACTTTCCAATCCGAGACAATCACTTCGTCGCCTTCTTTGCGCTTGTGGTTTTATTTGTTCTCCTCGGTTTCGGTGAGGCCAAAGAGGCCAATGAAGCGTCTGATCTCGATTTCAGGATTTACAACGCGGTGCTTTCCGACGTTGAGCCTCCGAAGAAGGATTTGCGTGGACTGATTCTGGATTCCACTTTGAATTTGAACTGCGGCGAATCCTCCCGCAATCCGATACTGGTGAACGATTGCAGCCCCATGGTCCTTCCGCCTCACACGCGGCAAGACATCTTCCAGTTACTTCGGGAAAATTGGAAGCAAATGAAGAAGTCTGCATGGGAGAACCTGGAAGCGAGGAACGCGGAAAGCATCAGGCTGGGCGACGGGTTCAATACTCCGTGGAAGCACCGGCTGGAAGGCAAGGATGTCCCTCCAGACAACTCGTCCGAATGGGATTCCGCGGATTGCGCGTTTTATTTTTCGACCCCTGGATTCAGTTCGGACAGCAAGCAGGCCATCGTATTCGTATTTTTTGCTTCGTACATGGACGGGGTCGCCTCCAGGGGAGACTATTTTCTGGTTCAGCTGGGTCAAAAGGGATGGGTTGTAAACGACCGCGTGGAGTACTTTGTTTCAGATGGAAACTGAGGCGAGGCTCAGGCAGAACCGGACTCGCGGAGCAGATAATCATGAAAATTCTTGTTATCACCGAACAACGCCAGGGCAAGTGGAACAACGCGAGCTTTGAGACGCTCGTCGCCGCACAGCAGATTGCCTCCCCGGCGTCGGCCGCCGTCAGCGCCCTCGTCATTGGCAAGGGCGTAGCCGCGCTGGCCGGTGAACTCGCAACAAAGAACGTCGCCGAAGTTCTGCTTGTCGAGCACGATTTTCTCGATGCCTACACTCCGGACGGCTACTGCGGTGCGCTCAAGCAAGTCATCGAATCGGCAAAACCTGATCTCGTTCTTTTCCCTCACACCTATCAGGTGCGCGACTTTGCTCCGAAACTCGCGGCCATGCTTGGCAAGGGAATGATCGGCGATTGCGTCGGCTTCCGCAGCGAAAGCGGCAAGCTGGTTTTCGTTCGCCAGATGTTTCAGGGCAAGACCGCCGCGGATGTCACGTTCACCGGCGCCGCTCCCTGGTTCGCATCGTTTCAGTCGGGAGCGTTTCGCGCCGATCAACTTGCCGCTCACCCGAGCGGCAAGGCTCCGGTCAACTCTGTAACCGTCAATCTAAACGCCACTGACATTCGCACCAAGCCGCTCGAGCTTTTCAAGGAAGCAAAATCCGCCGTCGACCTCACCCAGGCTCCGCTTATTGTTTCCATTGGCCGCGGCATTAAAGCGCCCGAAAATATCGCGCAGGCCGAAGCCCTCGCGAAAGCGATGGGCGCGGAACTCGCCGCCTCACGCCCCATCTGCGACGAAGGCTGGCTGCCAATGGAGCGCCAGATCGGCAGCTCCGGCCAGACCGTCGCGCCGAAGCTCTATCTTGCGCTCGGCATCAGCGGCGCCATCCAGCACGTCGTTGGCATGAAGGGCGCGCGCACCATCGTCGCCGTCAACAAAGACCAGAACGCGCCTATCTTCGAAATCGCCGACTACGGCATCGTGGCGGATATTTTCGAAATTATGCCCGCGCTCACCCTGGAACTCCAAAAGGCCAAGGGTTAGCCCCTACCCGCTTTTATCTCCCGTTTAGGTTGGCTTCTTTACCTTGTTACGTGGAAGAGGGGGTGTCTCAGAGTTCCCTCTTGTCGCGTTCGCGCGGTTTTCCGCGCCGCTCTTCACCTGCGGGCCAAATGAAATCTGTGAATTCCAATCCGGCGGTTCAGGTGAATTGTGCCAATCGCGCGGTTCTGTTTTTCCTCTTCCTGCTCGTTCTCCCTGCCGCGCTCCTCTCCCAAACTCCGCAATCCGCCACTCCCGCGCATACGCTCTCCGGCACGGTTCTGGATCCTTCTTCCGCCTATGTAGTGGATGCCCAGGTCACCCTCCTTACATCCAGCGGGTCCGTTCAGGCCTCCGCCACCACCGACCGCGTCGGCTACTTCTTCTTCGACGATGTGCCTCACGGCAAGTATCGTCTTCGAATCCACGCTGCCGGTTTCAAGGACGGCCTCGGGGATGTCACAGTCAGCGCGAAGGCCCTGTCTCCTCTCCGCATCACGCTGGCAATCTCCGCGGTCAGCGAGGTTGTCAGCGTAACGGCCGATGAAAGCGTCCCACAGACCTCGTCCGACCCCTCCGAAAATCTCAACGCCAACAACATAACCCGCGACGCCCTCGATCGCGTCCCCGTCTTTGACCTCGACTACATCACGCTTCTCTCCCGTTTCCTCAGCGACGATGCCATCGCCACCAGCGGCGTCTCTCTCGTCGTCAATGGTGTCGAGGCCAACGGCCCCGGCGTTTCCGCTTCCGCGGTGCAGGAAGTGAAAATCAATCAGAATCCCTATTCCGCTAGGTTCGCGCGCCCCGGCCGCGCCCGCGTTGAGATCACCACCAAGGCCGGCACGCCCGCGTACCACGGAACCGTGAATTTCCTTACCCGCAATTCCGTTTTCGATGCCAGCAATGCTCTCGCCGCCACCAAGCCGTCGGAAAGCCGCTACATGGAAGAGGGTTCCTTCACCGGGCCGCTCGGCCGCGACAAACGAAACACCTTTCTTCTCTCGCTCGAGCAGGACAACGACAATCTCCAGGCCGTCGTCCATGCCTTCGGCTTGCCCACCCCCACCTCCACCCTTGACGAAAATGTACCCGCTCCGCAGCGCCATTTCTTCGGCTCTTTCCGCGCCTTTCATGACTTCGACAATGGCGACCAGGTCTGGGTCGGATACTCCTACGAGGACCAGAGTCTCAAGAATCAGGGTGTCGGCGGCATAGTTCTTCCCGAAGCCGGCTACACCACCGGTTTCACCGAGCACGAACTGAACGTTAGTTACCGCCGCATCTTTTCATCGAAGTGGGTGAACCAACTCCGTTTTCTTTTCGGCCATAACGATAACCCTACCACCAGCAACGTCGCCGCTCCGCAGAACATCGTTCAGGGTTTTTTCACGGGTGGCGGCGCACAGGCCGATCTGCACCGCACGGAGGCGCACTTCGATGGCACCGACTTTGTTACCTACAGCAGCGGCCGCCAGATGCTGGTTTTTGGCATTGACGTTCCGGACCTCAGCCGCCGCGGCAGCGACGACTTTACGAACCAGCAGGGTACCTACACTTTCGCCAACATCAACGCGTTCAACGCCAAACAACCGGCGGGTTTCCGAATCCAGACCGGCAACGGGCATCTGGTTTTCTGGGAACGCATCGTCTCCGGTTTCGTGGAAGACAGCGTGCGCATCCAGCCGAATCTCTCCTTCACCCTCGGCGTGCGCTACTATTTTCAAAACTATTTCAACGACGACGTGAACAACTTCGCGCCTCGCTTTGCGTTTGCCTATGCGCCAATGCCCAAGGGCAAGATCGTTTTCCGCGGCGGCGCTGGCGTTTTCTATGACCGCTCCGGCAATCGCGCCGTTGCCGACCTGCTGCATTACAACGGAATCGATCTCCTACGCCTGATCCTGCCGCTGCAAACCGGCGGGACTGTTCCTGATCCTGTCACTCCGGCGGACCTTGCCGGCGTTCCCACCAGCGTGGTGCAACTCGATCCGCACCTGCGGATTCCTTACATCGTTCAATACAGCTTCGGCATCGAGCGGCAGATCACATCGAAGAGCACTTTAAGCGCCACCTACGTTGGTACTCGGGGCATTGATTTGTTCATGTCGCGCGACATCAACGCGCCGCTGGCACCCGATTATCTCGCGCGCCCCAATCCCGCCTTTGGCCAGATTCGCCAGATGGAATCGGAGGGCTACCAGAAAGGCAATTCGCTCGAGCTGACCTTCCGTGGCAAACCAACCAAATATTTTGCCGGCCAGGCGCAGTACATCCTCGGCAAGTCCTACAACAACACCGGCGGCATCACCTACTTCCCCGGCAACAGCAATTTCCCGAACCTCGATTGGGCGCGTTCCGATAATGACCGCCGCCACAAATTTGACTTGCTCGGCACGTTCGAACCGTCGTCCCTCTTCAGCCTCGGCGTCGCGCTTCAGGCGTACTCCGGAAAACCCGTCAACGTCACCACCGGACTTGATTCGAATGGCGACGGCGTGTTCAACGACCGGCCAAATGGCGGTCTCGCGCCGCGCAATTCGCTGCACGGGCCGGGGCAATTGAACCTGGACGTCAACGTGGCTCACGATTTCCATTTCAAGAAAGAAAAAAAAGACGGTCCCGTGCTCACCGCGGCGCTCAATGTCTTCAACATCCTCAATCACCCCAACTACGTCACGTTCATCGGCGTCATCGGCCCCGACGGAGGCCCGCGCAATCCCAATTTTGGACTTCCTGCCTCGGCCTACCCCGGCCGCCGTTTCCAGCTGAATCTCGAATGCAAGTTCTGATTCATTGCACCCTATTTTGCCTTTTGCGGGGCCTGCACGCCACGGAGGACGGGCCGCTCTTCGCTTGTTTCTCTCCCGACCTCCAGTTCCTCCCCGCAGAAACCCTTTGGCACATTTTTCCTCACCCAGTAGAATCAACCCGCTCCCATTCCACGCGAAAGGGGTAGCCCTTGAAACCCTGGTTTAACATCGTGCCCACAATTGTCCTGCTCACTCTTTTTGCAGCGCAGGAATCCTCCGCGCCGGCTCCCGTTCCCGTCGACAAGGAACCACACCACCACCTGCTCTTGAAAAATGACCAACTGCTCGTCATGCGGGTTACCCTCCAGCCCGGCGAACGCAGCTTGTATCACGTCCATTCGGTCGACGACGTTGCCGTGTGGCTTGGCCACTCCAGCGCCGCGCAACAACTTCCCAACGAGCCAGAGGGCGCTCCCGCCGAGCAGAAACCGGGCAACATTTCGCTTCGCACTCTTCATGAAACTCCATTCACGCACCGGGTTCACAATTTGGGGCCAGGACTGTTCGACGTGTTGGACGTCGAACTTCTCCAGCGCCCCGAACATCCCTCCACTGGTGCGGCCGGACCGGTGGCGGGCGAAAATCCGAGCGCCCGCGTTTACAAATGGACGCTCGCGCCCGGCGGCGTCACTCCGATGCACACCCATCAACGCCCCTACTTGATCGTTGCGGCCACGGGCTTCCAGTTGAAAATGACCGCGCCCGACGGACAGTCGGTTACACACGAAATCCAGCCCGGCGATTTTCATTGGGTTACGACCAAGGTTACGCACACCCTGGCCAATGCGGGAACCGGGGAAGGTCAGATTATCGAGATTGAACTGAAGTAACGGCCGTCTCGAATGATTTGTAGGGCCCTCCTACACAGGTGGGCCGTCTCAGGTGTGGCCTGGGTCTTTCAAACACTACCGCAGCATTTCATCACGCCGAGAACTATGACTCTTTTTCCGCTTTGGCCAACCACTGATCGAGCAGCGGCAAAAACTTCGGATCCAGATCCACAAACGTCAGGCCCGCCCCACGATTTGCCTGCGAATAAACGACACACGCCTTGGTCTCGATCAAGATGTGCTCTTCCGTCCAGATCTTAAGCCGGACGACTGTATGCATGGGGAACGGGTTCATCATATCCAGATAGCACCCGTTGCGGCTCAGTTCGCTGACGCGCGTCGCAATCCGCACTTCGGATCTTTCCTCCAGCAATTCCGCGCTGGCAAAAAACATGTAGCGTGGCGTGCGGCGACGTTCGCGTTCCATCGTTCCTCCCAAGTTTCCGCTTTTGTTCGATACAATCTAAACTATCGTTCGGTAGCTCTATCTTCTCGCGCTTTTCTCCCAAATGCTCTCCCGCTTGCCCTTTGCGCCACTAGCGTCCAGCTCGAGCCACCTCTCTTTCCTTCCTCAAGTCTACTGCACACCCCCACCTGCCTGCGGTTGCCTTATACTAGAGGGACAATCTGTGGAGCAGCCATGATCAACAGCAATCACCTGACCGGTCGAAGTCGCGTTCGGCTCATTCTGGTGGCCCTGATTCTCCTTCTGGGCGCCTACTGGGTAGGGGCGCGCTACGGCCCTCATCAGTCCGGGGAAGTCGAAGCCCGCCGCCTCGGTGCCGCTCAGCCGGCTGTGAATTTGAAGAACATTTCCGAGCATCCTGAATCCCTCACTGAAGACGAATCCATCAACGTCCGAATCTACCGCCAGGCATCTCCCGCCGTCGCCAACGTACTCACCAAAGCTACCGAGTACGACTTCTTCATGGATCCCGTTCCAGTGGAGGGTGCCGGCTCCGGCTTCCTGATCGACCCCCGCGGCTACATTCTTACGAATTTCCACGTCGTCGCCGGCGCCCAGACCATCGAGGTCATCCTTGGCGACAAGAGCCGCTTCCCCGCGAAATTCATCGGCGCCGACCAGCGCAACGACGTTGCACTTCTCAAAATTGACCCGAAAGGAAAGCACATCGCATCATTGACCCTGGGAGACTCATCCGCGCTGCAGGTCGGCCAGAAGGTTCTCGCTATCGGCAATCCCTTTGGTTTTCAGTCCACCCTTACGACGGGTGTCGTCAGCGCCCTGGGCCGCACCGTGCAGACCAGCCAGAGCACGTTCATTGATGACGCGATCCAAACCGACGCCTCCATCAACCGCGGCAATTCCGGCGGTCCGCTCATCAATACCCACGGCGATGTAATCGGAATCAACTCGGCCATCTACACACCCTCTGGAACCGCGGCCGGTATTGGATTTGCAATTCCCATCAACACCGCGAAGCTCATTGCCACCGACCTCATCACAGAAGGCCGCGTGCGTCGCGCGTATCTGGGCGTCAGCACCTTGGAGTTGACCGGTTGGCTCGCTGAGGCACTGGATTTGCCTGTGCAGGAAGGCCTGCTGGTGGAACAAGCCACCAAGGGAGGCCCCGCCGCTGTCGCCGGAATTCACGGCGGAGACCGCACCGTGCAATCCGGAATGCGCCGCCTCACCATCGGCGGCGATGTGATTGTGGGCATTGACGGCCAGAAGGTCGCCAACCAGTTCGACATGAATGTCCTGCTGAACCGCAAGCGGCCCGGAGACACGGTCACGGTTACCGTCTACCGCGGAGCAAAAAAGACTGATGTCTCAGTCAAGCTCGGCGAACGCGACGGCAATTGACCTTATTCATTCGGGAATTTATTCCTTGTGTAATTACCTCAGAAAGCTTGTCATCCTGAAGCCATCCGATGAGGTTCGGGGTCTGAACTCCGGTGATTTTTGCCGTAGTTGGCTGAAAGCCCTCAAAGTAAAATCCTACTTCGATTTTAATCATGACGTGCCACGGCTCCCTAAATCCGTCTACCACCCAAATTCCGCCCGAAGCTTCTCCCGCTCCGCATCCGTGAACAAAAACCATCCCTCGGCAATGTCCCGCACACGTTCCAATTCTTTTTGCATCTCCTGGTGTTTCGCCTCGATCATCCCCGCGTCGGCATCTTGCGGCACGTAGATCGGATTCCCCCCGACCAACACCGCCCGCGCAAACACCCCAGGCAACAGGAAATGATCCCAGGTCTTCTCAATCGTCTTGCCGCGGTCCACGCCAATGTGAAAGACCATGATCGGCGCGCCCGTCATCCTCGCCAGCAACACCGGACCAACCTTGGCAACGTATCGCGGCCCCCGCGGCCCATCAATTGTGAATGCGCAGTCGTAACCTTCGGCGATGCGTTGCGCCATCACTTGCAAGCCGCGCAGCCCGCCCCGCGAGGAGCTTCCCTGCGCCGTGCCGAATCCCAACCGTTCGATCACCTTGCGCGTCCACTGCCCGTCGAACGCAGTGGTGTTCATCACCACGATTTCGCGGTTTCTTGCGTACCAGGAAATCGGCAGGATCACCCGGTGCCAGAAAGCCCAGATGCAGGGCTCCTCCTTCGCCAGGAACTCATCCACCCCGGCTCGTCCAGCAGTTTCAAAACGCAGCGTGGGTCCCAATACGCGGATCACACTGTAGACGAGCGCCGCGATGATGGGGATCTGGATGCGCCGGCTCCACGGCAGCTTCGGCAGCCGCGTATCGTAATGCGCGCTGACCGCCGCCTCGGATTCCTGGCCTTGTATGTCGCGGTTTTCCATCTTCCTATAGTATATAGAGTGTCCCCCTTTCCCCTGCCCCCGATGGAGAGCGCAGCAATTGACAAGCACGGCCAATAACGGAACACCCCGCGGCATCGCCCGGTTTCTGGCCTGCGCCGCCGTGCTCGCCGCTTTGTCTTCCGGAGCTGCGGGGCGCGCCGACAATCCACCTGCGGATGCGATCGGCGTAATCGAAGGCGAAGCCATCTCTGTGGAAGGGCCGATGAGCGTGGAAGTGGTCCACGGCCAGGTGAAGACGCTGTTGCGCAGCGGCAGCGACATTCACGTGAAGGCAGGGCAGGCGCGCATTGACCTGGTGGGAGGCGGGCAGATCATGGTCTGTGGCCCGGCTCATTTTTCGATGCTCAAGGCTGGTGTAGCGATCACCCTGGCGCTCGATTCCGGCACGATTCATGCCGTTGTCGGCAACGAGGTGTCCCTAAATATTTACACCCCGCAAATCCAGGCGCGTCCGATTTCGATCGGGAATGGCGCCGAAGACGTGCTGGTTGGCCTGGATAGCGAGGGCGCGATGTGCATTCGCGCGAACAAGGGAGCGGTGCGCGTCGAACAGCAACTGACGGGGCAAAGTGTGGTGGTGCCACAGAGCGGGGACGTCTCCCTGACCAACGGCCAGATCGAGAGTTTGCGGGCGTCGGCAGGACGCTGTGTCTGTCTAGTGCAGACCGTGATGAAGCCCATGACTCCGGGAACGGAAATAAGCCAGCTTGCCACCAAGGAGGAAATCAGGAAAAAGGGCGCGGAACCGAATTCAACTGCGCCGGCAGAGAACGTGGATCAGACTGCGCAACCCGAAGAGCCCGTATACCAGGTGTTCATGCCGCCGCTCGAGTATGATGCCAAGACCAAGGTGCAAGCCGAGTTCGATCCAAACCTGATCATCCTGGTGCGCCGCGTGCGCGTGCGACCCACGCTGATCTTTCAAGGGCGCGTGGAAGGCGATCCGGTTGTGGCCCAGGCTGCCGGCCCGGCATCCCCCGGGAATTCGCTCTCAAAGCCACAAAAACAAGCCGAAGTTTCTACGTGGAGCCGCGTAAAAACTTATTTCCGCAAGCTATGGTCGCCCTCGACTTGACCCGGTTCTTTGAAAGTCAGAAGTGTGCCAGTTTGAACTCGTGATTTGCGTTCTGTTCGTGACTCCGAAGAGATTCCATTCTAAAATTCCATCATAAATTTCCAGCACTTCCGCGGGTGTAATTTCGCAGGAATTCACGGATAATTCCACAAGTCTGTGCCCTGGAGCGAAACTTCACCCGATGGGAAAATCGAGCCAGCTCCTCATGCGGCAATTCTTTGCCTTCTCTCTAGTTCTGCTCATCAGTCTCCTGCTCCTCCAGAGTTGTGGCTCCTCGTCCTCTGGCAACCCGAAACCCATGCCGCTCGCCATCTCGACTCGTTCATTGCCCAGTGGCCAGGTTGGCGCGGCCTACAACACGACGCTCGCTGCCACCGGCGGCACGATCCCTCTCAGCTGGACTACGACCAGCGGCAGTTTGCCGGCGGGCCTGATGCTGAACACATCCACCGGTGCAATCACCGGAACGCCCATGGCAACCGTGAATAATCTGGGCCTGACATTTCAGGTGAACGATTCCGGCAGTCCGATACAATCGAAGACCGTCAACTTGACATTGACGATTGCGCCCGCAACTCTTTCCATCTCCACGACCTCCTTGCCTGGTGGGCAAGTCGGAGTGGCGTACAGCGCCACATTGGTTGCCGCCGGCGGTACCTCGCCCTATAACTGGAGTCTGACCGGCGGCACGTTACCAGCAAATTTGCTTTTGAACGCTGCGACCGGAACAATCTCCGGCACACCAACCGCACCCGTCACGAACACGCCGCTGACATTTCAGGTGAAAGACTCGGGCAGCCCGGCGCAATCGAAAACGGTTAACCTGTCTCTCACAATCATCTCCTCGACCGGCATCACCGTTTCGATCTCTCCCAAGCGAGGCGGCTTGACGATCACCCAGTCCATGCCGCTGACCGCCACAACCAATGATCCGCAAGGCGTGACCTGGTCCGCTTCGGCGGGAAGCTTCAGCGCACAAAGTCGGGCGGCGGCGACCTACGTGGCGCCGAGCGTGGCAGGGACGGTTACCGTGACGGCGACTAGCGCGACAGATGGATCAACCAGCGCGTCGGCCACGCTCGGCGTTACTGATCTTGCGGGAGTGCTCACCTATCACAACCGTCTGGCGCGCGATGGCGTGAACGCACAGGAATACGCCCTGACTCCCGCCAACGTAACGGCGCTTACGTTTGGAAAACTTTTCGCCTGTGTGATCGACGCGCCTGCCTATGCGCAGCCTCTGTGGATTGCAAACCTGAACATCAGCGGAGGCACGCACAATGTAGTGTTTGTCGCGACTTCCCGCAACACGGTTTACGCGTTCGATGCGGATGCAAATCCCTGCATGAAATATTGGAGCGTTTCCCTGATGAACGCCGGGGAAACCTACCTGAACAATGCCGATGTGAACACGACAGATATTTTCCCCGACATCGGTATCGTGGGGACGCCGGTGATCGATGCGTCCTCGAACACGCTCTATGTGGTCAGCAAGAGCAAAACGAACGGCACGAATTGCACGCCTGCAACCTCCTGCTTCCAGCGGCTGCATGCGCTGAGCCTCGTCGACGGCAGCGAAATGAGCGGGAGCCCGGCGAATATAACGTCGGCGATCAGCGTCCCGGGAACGGGCGACGGCTCCTCCGGGGGAAACGTGACGTTCGACACGCTCCGGCAAAATCAGCGTCCGGGTTTGGTGCTCTTGAATGGCGTGGTGTACGTTGCCTGGGCTTCGCATGGAGACAACACGCCTTATCACGGTTGGGTGATCGGATATGACAAAGCGACGCTCGCGCGTGTGGCGACGTTTAACGCCAATCCGAATGGGAGCGACGCGGGCATCTGGATGTCGGGCGGGGCTCCCGCTGCGGACGCTTCGGGCAATCTGTATTTCCTTACCGGGAACGGCACATTTGACGCAAATTCCGGCGGCTCGGATTACGGTGACAGCACCGTGAAACTAAGCACGTCCGGCGGACTCTCCGTCGCGGATTATTTTACTCCGACGAACCAGGCCAGCCTGAGTGCAGGCGACATCGATCATGGCTCGGGAGGAGCCGCGATTCTAATGGACCCGTCAGCAGGCCCGGTCGCTCATTTGCTGATCGGCGGAGGAAAGTCCGGCGTTCTCTACCTCCTCAGCCGCGACAATATGGGCGGATTCAGCGCGACAAAAAACAATGTCATTCAATCGCTGAATGTAAGCTCTACCGAGATTCTCTCTACGGCCGCGCTCTGGAACAATTCCCTCTACATTGCGGCCTCCAGCTCACCGCTTCAGCAGTTCCCCTTTAATTCCACCACTGGACAGTTCGGGAGCGCCACACACTCTTCTTCGCACTCTTTCGCTGGCAAAGGAGCCACGCCTTCTGTCTCTGCATCGAGTGCTTCTGCCAACGGGATCGTCTGGGCCCTGGACAGCGGCGCATACGGAACTCCCTGCTGCGCCAACGGCGCGGCCGTGCTCCATGCCTACGATGCTAGAAACGTTGGGACAGAGTTGTGGAACAGCATGCAAGGAACCGTCAACGCTGCAGGAGATGCCGTGAAATTTGCGGTTCCCACCGTTGCCAACGGCAAGGTTTACGTGGGAACGAGGAATGAGCTTTCCGTCTATGGGCTGTTGCCGAACTAGGCAGGCGCGCCGGTCGCGGATTACATGCCCTCGTAGTTGGGGCCCCCGCCGCCTTCGGGAACGACCCACTCAATGATCTGGTAGGGGTCGGCAATGTCGCAGGTCTTGCAGTGCACGCAGTTGGCGGCGTTGATTTTCAACTTCGGTCCATTCGCCTCTTTCACCATCTCGTACACCGCGGCCGGACAAAAATACTGACACGGATTTCCGAATTCCTCCACGCACCGGGTCGAGCAGATGTTCAGGTCCTCGACCTTCAGGTGGCATGGCTGATCTTCATCATGGCGCGTTCCGGAGTGATAGACGTCCGTCAGGCGATCGAACGTGACCTTTCCGTCGCCCTTGAATCGCTCCGGCGCGGGGCGGCCAAAAATCGGGCGATAGGCTTCGTAACCCTCATGCGCACGCATAGGATCGATGATGCCGGCCCCGCCCGTAATCTGCTGCAAGCCGGAGTGGAACAATCCATCGAGCAATCCGTTGCGGAACGACTGGTGGAAATTGCGAACTTTCCAAAGCTCTTCCTTGATGTAACTCTTATCGATCTTTTCTTTATAAAGTTTCAACGTGTTGCCGGAGTAGTCGCCCTTCTTGAGCGCTTCGAAAATGGTTTCGGCGGCCAGCATGCCGCTCTTCATTGCCAGGTGCACACCTTTCAACCTCTGCGAATCAAGAAAGCTGCCGGAGTCGCCGACAATCAGCGCGCCATCCAGATAGTTTCGCGGCATGGCGTACCATCCGCCGTACGGAAGTGATTTCGCTCCGTACCGAACCAGCTTTCCGCCTTCCAAAATGTTGCGCACGAAGGGATGCGTCTTCCAGGTCTGAAATGCCGCGTGGGGATCAAAACGCGGGTCCCGGTATTCGAGAGCGATCACCAATCCGATTGATACGCGGTTGTTGCTCAGTCCATAGATCCAGCCCCCGCCGTACATTTTGGTCGAAATTGGCCAGCCAAGCGTGTGCGCCACGTATCCGGGTTGAAGCTTTCCGGGCTGGATGTCCCAAAGTTCCTTGATGCCAATTCCGTAGCTTTGCGGATTGATGTTGTCGAGCTTCTTTTTCGCGACGAGTTGCTTGGTGAGCGAGCCCCGCGTTCCTTCGGCAAGCACGGTCAGTTTAGCGCGAAGTTCGTAGCCGGGAGTGAAGTTGTCCTTGGGCTTCCCATTCTTGTTGAGGCCCTTGTCTTCGGTAATGACGCCGGCGATTCCGTCCCCTTCATAAATCAGTTCTGCTCCGCCGAATTCCTTGAAGAGGTTTACGCCCGCGGATTCGACCAGCCCGCCCATCCATTTCACCAGTTTGTTGAGCGAGATCACGTAATTGCCCGAGTTATTAAACGGCGGCGGCGTGATGGGGATGCGATAAGAGGATTTCTCCGTGAAGACCAGCGCAGCGGAATCCGTGACGGGCGTGTCGAGCGGCGCGGTTTTCTGGAAGTCGGGAACCAGCTCCGCGAGCGCCTTGGGATTCATGATCGCGCCGGAGAGCTGGTGCGCGCCAATGTCGCGGCCTTTTTCGAGGACGTAGATCTGCTCGGCGGAGAGCTCAGGCTTGGCGCCTTCTGCGTTGTGCTGCTTGATCAGATTCGCAAGATGCAGCGCGCAGGCAAGCCCTGCCGGTCCCGCGCCGACGATCAGGACATCTGCTTCCAGTTGTTCGCGTTGGATGGCCATGGCGGCATTTTATCAAACAACTGTTTGGCGAAAACCAGGAATCTGGCAGGGAGCGAAAAGCAACTAAAACCCCGGAGCGCCGCTGGAGGCCGGGCGCATCTCCGGCGCGTTTACGCCGAAACGAAGATGCGCGAACCACGACTGGCTCAGCGACATGAAACCTGTATAGAGATACCCCCATACGAACAGCAGCAGGAACGGCACAGTCGCGTAGTTCTCGTTGATAATGGCGTAGACCACTGTCAGCCCGAAGTAGAGGCCCAGGGCCACTTCGAAATAGGGCATCCATCCCGCCTTGTTCTTATATTTTTTGGCGGCGAATGTTCCGGTCTTGCCTTCAATCTTGAATTTCGGTGTGCGGGCAAAGTCGGATTTCTTGCCAACGATGGCCTCCAGAACGGCTTGAGCGTTGCGCACGCTGATCCCGATACCGGTCGCCATCACGAACGGCATATAGAGAAAGGTGGTCAGCCAGGTTTTAGGGCGCAGTTCCTTTTGCGCCGCGAGATAGAAACTGGAGATCGAACACGTGGACGCAAGAAACAGCGGCAAGTCAATCACCAGCATCTGGAACCACCCCTGATAGAAGCGCACGATCATCGCGGGCAGCAGCATCGTGGAGAGCAGTACCATCAGCGGGTAAGAGATGTTTGCGGTGAGGTGGAAGAACGCTTCGGACTTGACATAAAACGGCACGTTCGAGCGGAAAACTTTGGGAAGAATTTTCTTCGCCGTCTGCATCAGGCCTTTGGCCCAGCGCGCTTGCTGCGCTTTGAATCCGTTCATGTCCACGGGGAGTTCGGAAGCGCACTCGATTTCCGGCAGATAAAGGAATTTCCAGCCTTTGAGCTGTGCGCGGTAGGAAAGATCCGTGTCTTCTGTGAGCGTGTCGTGCTCCCAGCCGCCGGCGGAATCAATCGCGGCGCGGCGCCAGACTCCGGCAGTGCCGTTGAAATTGAAAAAAGTCCCCCGGCGCGAACGCCCGCCATGCTCGATCACGAAATGCCCGTCGAGCAGTATTGTTTCAACGCGCGTGAGCAGGGAATAGTCGCTGTTGAGGTACGTCCACCGGGTCTGCACCATTCCGATCTTGCCCTCGGTCGCGGAATCGAGGAAATACGGAACCGTGCGCCGAAGAAAGTCAGCTTGCGGGATGAAATCCGCATCGAAGATGGCCACAAATTCTCCCTGCGCGGTTTTCAATCCGTTTTCCAGCGCACCGGCCTTGAATCCGTCGCGATTCGTTCGGTGAATGTAGCTGATCGGGAGCCCCTGGATCGCGTGGCGCTCAACACACGCGCGGGCGACTTCGCGCGTTTCGTCGGTCGAATCGTCAAGCACCTGTATGTCCAGCAAGTCGCGCGGGTAGTCAAACTGCGCGACCGCGTCCACCAACCGCTCGATCACGTAGCGTTCGTTGAAGATGGGAAGCTGTATGGTAACCTTGGGCCAGTTTTCAACCGCAGGCGGCGTTGGGGGAACGTTTTTGCGGTAAGCAAAGTAGTCGTAAAGCAGGACGTATCGGTGCAGCCCGTAAAGCGCCAGCATGAACAGCACGATGAAGTAGGGGATCATCATTGCCAGGTCGAACGTATTGGTGTTGTAAACCCCTGTGAATGTCCTGTCCGTGATTTTGTGCCAGTAGTGGCTCAGGCCGCCTTGGCCGAGCGCCGCAAGAAGAAGTGGAGTGAAGTTCAACAAGATGCGCATCTCTCCGAATGACTCCCGAAACTCAAACTGAAAATCTGAAGCTCGCCGGACTGCTGGCGGCAGGCACGTTGCTGGAGGCGCTCTACCTGCGGATGCACAGTCTCTATTACCTGAAAAACCACGCGATTGCATTTATGGTGCTGGCGTTGGCCGCCGGCATAGTCTACCTGATTGCCCTACATGGTTTCGAGCAGGCAAGGGCGTCGCGCGCGTCATTCATTTTACTCATTTTTGCCGCGCTTGTATTCCGCGCCACCCTCTGGCCGATCGAGCCCACTCTTTCGGACGATTTGCAGCGCTATCGCTGGGACGCCAAAGTCCAGGCGAACGGTTGGAACCCATACGCAGTGGCGCCGAACGATCCGCGGCTTGCCTACCTGCGCGACCACTTTTACGAAATCATGCCCGGACGCGAAACGCCGACGATCTATCCCCCGGCGACCGAACTGGTGTATCTCGCGACCTGGAAAGTGTTTCCGGGCCCGACAGCGTTCAAAGTGCCGTTCGCAGCGGCGGATGTTCTGGTGCTGCTGCTCTTGGTGTGGATCTTCCGCGAAGAAAAGGATCGCGCGTTCCGCGTGGCAGTCTACGCGTGGAATCCGCTGGTGATCGTGGAATTCGCCGGCAGCGGCCACAACGATGTGCTGGCGCTTCTGGGCATTGTCGCCGGCCTGGCGCTGCTGAAAAAACGGCCTGCGCTAGCCAGCGTGCCGATCGCACTGGCGGCGATGGCCAAGGTATTCCCCGCTGTGCTGCTACCGGTTTTGATTCGCCGCGCTGGCTGGCCAGCGAAACGCTCCGGTTGGTGGGCCGCGGTGTTTGCGGGCGCATCGTGCGTGATCACGGTGTTGCCCTATTGGCAAGCACGGGGAGCGTTTCGCGCGGACCTGGCGTACTACGAGGCGCGATGGAAAAACTATCATGCCAGCTTGTATACAGTGGTCGACTGGCTGACCGGCGGTGGAACCCGAATCCCCGCGCTGGTCGCAGCCGTGGTGATCGGTGGGCTGGCCTTGTGGCTCGCGTGGAAGCGCGCGGAGCCTGCGCGCGCCGCTTACCTGCTCATCGGAACCAGCCTGGCGTTCTGGCCCAACGGCTATCCGTGGTATTTCACCTGGATCGTGCCGCTGCTCTGCTTTTTTCCGAATCCGGCGTGGCTGCTTCTCACCGTGCTGCAGTTTTTGTCCTACAACGTGCTCATCGGCTACGGAATCCTCGGCCAATTCAATTTCGATCCCTTCCTGCAATGGTTGGTCTACGTTCCGTTTTACGCACTACTTCTCGGCGCATGGCTCCTGCGTCGAAATCGCATCGAGGCGCGAGAGACGAAATCGCAAACACCGGCGGAATGATGGGAAATGAAAACATCCCGACTGGAAAGCGGCACGGAAGACTTTCCGAGGTGGCAAAGGGATTTCTGCGCCTCGGGTTCATCGCATACGGCGGACCCGCGGCCCATGTCGCCATGAGGGAGGAGGAATTTGTCCGTCGGCGCGAGTGGCTGTCGCGTGAGAGATTTCTCGATCTGGTGGGAGCGGTAAATCTCCTGCCAGGACCAAGCTCAACGGAACTGGCGATTTATCTGGGGGAAATTCGCGCCGGTTTGCCGGGGCTGATTCTTGCTGGAGCATGCTTTATCTTGCCGGCGGCGTTCCTTGTCGCAGCGCTAGCCTGGGCCTATCTGAGATTTGGCACTGTGCCTCAGGTTGCGGGGTTGCTATTCGGAATCAAACCGGTCGTCGTGGCGCTGGTGGCCCAAGCCGTCTGGAACCTGGGAAAGACGGCGTTACGAAGTGTGCCGATGGCCGCGCTTGCCCTCACCGTGGCGTTGCTGGCGATGGCGGCAGTTCCCGCGGTGGGGTTGTTGATAAGTGCAGGGCTTCTCTGGATGGCGGTTCAGGAAGGGAAGCGGTTCGTTAGAAACCGCGCAGCTCTCGTTGCGTGGTTTGGATTAGGGAGCGGAAGCGCAGGTGGAGCGCTGGGCGCGCTTCCCGTCTTGTTTTACTTTTTGAAGATTGGAACGGTCCTGGTCGGCAGCGGCTACGTGCTGTTGCCGGTCCTGCGCGCGGACTTGGTGGTGAAACTCCACTGGCTCAGCGAGTCGCAATTGCTGGATGCCATAGCCGCCAGCCAGGCGACCCCGGGGCCGTTCTTCACCGTCGCCACGTTCATTGGCTATGTTCTTGCGGGATGGAGAGGCGCTACGCTAGCAACGATCGGAATGTTTCTGCCGGCGTTCGTCTACGTCGCTGCCACGTCTGGATTCTTACCGACGTTGCGCAAATCGCCACTGGCCGGCGCATTTCTGGACGGGGTGAACGCAGCCGCGGTCGCGCTGATGGCGTTCGTGGGATGGCAATTCGTCCGAGCCGCCCTGGTGAATGTTCCAGCGGCGATTCTCGCCGTTCTCAGCGCGGTCCTCGTCTTCCGCTACAAAGTGAATTCCGCGTGGCTCGTGCTCGGCGGCGCGGCGTCAGGAGTCTTCCTGCGCTTGATGGGTTGGGGCTGAAAAGGAAATATCAGGGGACCAAGACAATCTTTCCGTGTGCGCCGGGAACGAGAATGTCCACGTGCGCCTTCGCAGCATCCCTCAGCGGGAGTTCTTTCCCCACGATCGGCCGCAAAGTGCCATTTTCAAGTCCGGCGCCGATGGCGGCGTAAATTTCCACCAACTCGGATTCCGTCGCCGCCCAGAGCGTAAATCCCCTAGCCGTGCCGCGCCGCCCCATCAGGTCGCGCGGGTTGATAGTGATCTCGCCGCGGTTTCCGACGATGATCACGCGCCCGTTCGTCGCCAGCAGTTTTATGTTGCTGGAAAGATTTACGTTCGCGAGCATTTCCAGAATCACATCCACCCCGCGCCCGCCGGTCGCTTTCATAATCTCCTCGGCGTAACCCGGCTTGCCGTGATCGAACGCCTGGTGCGCGCCCTCTTTTTTCGCGAGGTCCATCCCCTTTTGCGTTCCCGCCGTGCCGAAAACGGTCATGCCCAGCGCCCGGGCGAATTGCGCCGCGGCCGTTCCGACTCCTCCGCTTGCTCCGTGAATCAACACGGATTCACCGGACCGCGCATGCGCATGATGAATCAGTGCGGTGATGGCGGTGCCGTACGGAACCCAGACTCCCGCGCCTTCGGCGAAGGAGATTTTTTCGGGCAAGGTATGCACTTGTGACTCGAGCGCCGACGCAAATTCGGCATAGGCCCCGCTTATTGTCCTGGTGGTGTAAACGCGATCCCCGGGTTTGACTCGGGTGACTCCCTCGCCCACGGCTTCCACTACGCCCGCGGCGTCCGAGCCCGGCGTATACGGCAACGACGGCTTGATCGCGTAGGTTCCATTGCGCATGTACGTGTCGTAGGGATTTACGCCCGCAGCGCGAACTCCTACGAGAACCTGCCCGGGTCCCGGCCTGGGTGTGGGAATTTCCTGTAATTGCAGAACTTCCGGCCCGCCGAATTGATGCACTTGTATCGCTTTCATAGGCAATCTCTCCAAGGCCCGGCATTCCGCGAAACGTCAGATGACTTCAGCATCGCTCAGGCGACAACACGATACCGGGAAATGGGGCCAAGTCCAAAACGGAAAAAACAGCAACTGCCGGCTCAGAAATGATCGTCGTGGATGAGTGCGGCCGCGGCGGTGCCGTTCACAGTCTTCGCCCACGCGGTGGTCTGCCAGTTGTCTTTCGATTTTTTCCCAGGGATCCAGGTCGGCAAGGAATGATTTAGGCGTTCCGCAAGAGCGTAGACGTACGGCTCGTATAGATTGCGAAGCTCCGCGAGCTTTTGATCGGCCTCTGGCGTATCGGCGAGTTTCGTTCCGTGTTTCCCCAGTGTTTCCCGGATCAGGAGCAACACATCCGGTGGCAGGCGATCTTTGTCCGGTGGGCGGGGTACTGCAGAGAATACCTGGCAAAGATCGGCAACCGCGTGCCGCGCAATCGCGAAGGTAAGTTGCGCCTGTCTGGCGCAGAAATCCTCCGTGCCTGAAATCGTCAGCGCACAGGCGTCCAGAATCGCGGTGAGCGAACTGATCCACGACTGGTTATCATGCTGGGAACGAAAATACGCGAGCACCGGATAGGAGAGATGGCTTTCAAGGAGTTGAGCCGACCAGCGCTCCCAATCCTTGAAAAGGTCGCGCAGCGCTTCATGGCCTCCTGGAAAGGTATGGCGCAGGAGCAATTCGCCGGCGGTGGGCGGTGTACCGGCTCTGGAATCGAGAAGTACAATCTCCGTCTCACGCTCGGCGAAGGAACCATAAATAAAAGGCAGATAGCCAATGATCACGGCGAGAAAACCGAAGCCAAAGCCGGATTCTACGACCACCAGGAAACGCGAAATGCCAGAGTGTGGAACGACGTCACCCAAGCCAAGTGTGAAAAATGTAGTGCCGCTCAGATACAGGTCGGTAGAAAAGCTGGGCGTGCCGCCGGATGGATTTACCGCCGAACCGGCGCCGTACTGCATCATGGCGAAACTGAAGACAAGTCCGATGGCCCACACGCCGATCAGGAACAGCAGCGAGATCGGCCCGTAAAATCCAAGGAAGGACTCGCGGCGTTTTATTGACGGGATGAGGCGCGCGTAAAACCTCCATGTTTTCCAAGTAAAAAAATAGTAGAACCGCGCAAGGCGGAACTTTCGGGTGACGCGCCGAGGCAGAATGATGGCCTCGAACGCGTCCCAGCTGACAATCAGGAAAATGACCACGCCGGCGATGAACACACCCGGAGCGAGTATCATGCGAGGCCTGCCTCTTCGATCGCGGCGGGAGCGGTAATCAAGCGGAGATCGATGTGACCAGCCGCGCGTTCAGAGAAATTTCCGCTTTGAAAAGCCTGGAAACGGGGCAGCCGGTCTCCGCGCCTTTGACGGCGGCGTCAAATTTGGCTTTGTCGGCGTTGGGAATCGTGGCCACCAGGTCGAGATGGCTCTTGGTGATGGAAAAGCCTTCGCCCACCTTCTCGAGCGAAATCGTGCAGGTGGTTTCGAGTTTCGAGGCAATCATCCCGGCGTCGCCGAGTTGCTTGGAAAGTGCCATTGTGAAGCATCCGGCATGCGCCGCTGCCAGAAGCTCTTCGGGGTTGGTGCCGACACCGTTTTCAAAGCGGGTGGAGAACGAATATTGCGTCTCCTTCAGCGTGCCGCTCTCGGTTGAGATGGCGCCTTTGCCGGATTTCAGATCGCCTTGCCAGACTGCTGAAGCTTTGCGTTGCATGGGTGGTATCTCCTTCTTGCTGACTGTGGCTGCAGTTCAGACAACTTTGATTCACCAAGGTGGCGGGTGGTTATGCAGCCAGGGCAGAATTCTACCACTTGTGGAAGACGAAAAACGCCGCCAAGGTGATGAACGCGAAACCCACCAGGTAATTCCACTTCACCGGCTCACCGAGATAGGTAATCGAGAAAACCGAGAATACCGAGAGCGTAATCACCTCCTGAATCGTCTTGAGCTGCGCGGCGTTGAATTCATAGGAGCCGATGCGATTCGCCGGCACCTGGAAGCAATATTCAAAGAAAGCAATGCCCCAACTGATGAGGATCACTTTCCACAGCGCCACATTGCGGAACTTCAAGTGGCCGTACCAGGCAAACGTCATGAAGATGTTCGAAATGGTCAGCAGAACGATCGTCCGCACGGCCTGCTCCTCTCTAAATCACCAGGGTGTAGGGTGTGACGTCCACAAAGGACCGAACCGTTTCGATTTCTTTCGTCATGGAATGCGCGCGCGCCAGATGCTCCGGATATAAATCGTATTCTCCACCACCCGGCAGTAGACCAGCCAGTTCCCGGCATGGAACCGGCGATGGCGCCTGTCACTTCCCGGATCACCATGCTGCGGTTCCCGCCAAAGTAATACGCCAGCTCATTCAGCAATTTGTCAGCCTGCTTATCCAGCACGAACTGTTTGCGCATTGTGGAACTCCTCAGCGCAGATTGCTCTTCGAGTGTGGAAGATTCAACACGATTCATGAATGGTGTTGAATGGTCATGATAAGAGGGATGGTGTGGTTCGAGAATCGGTCTGTCCTCAGGCAGGTTTATGCGGTTAAGCGTTGAGGCTGAGGGAGACGAGGCCCGGCGGCGCGGCCGGCACGATCGGTGGGAGTTTGGAACGGTCAACCGGATTGTAGAGTGTGTCGCGCTCGACAGGCACGCGGCCGGCGGCGCGAATCAGGCGCTCGAGTTCGCTGAGAGGCGTGAACTCCGACGTCTTTGCGCCCGCGTCGTGATAAATCTTTTCCTCGACCACCGTGCCGTCCAGATCGTTTGCGCCAAAGCGCAACGCGATTTGCGCGATGCTGGGCGTCAGCATGATCCAGTACGCCTTGATGTGATCGAAGTTATCGAGCATCAGGCGCGACACCGCGATGCAACGAAGGTCGTCGTAGCCTGTCGGCTTCAGAATGTGGGCCAGCGCCGTGTTGTCCGGGTGAAACGCAAGCGGAATGAACGCGACAAAGCCGTGCGTCTCGTCCTGCGCCTCGCGCAAAAGCACCAGGTGATCCACGCGCTCCTCGACCGTCTCAACGTGGCCGTACAGCATCGTGGCATTCGAACGGAGCCCGACGCGATGCGCCTTCTTGGCGATGCTCAGCCACATGCGTCCGCTGACCTTGTGGTCGCAAATGATCTTGCGCACCCGAGGATGAAAAATCTCGGCGCCGCCGCCCGGGCAAGAATCCACGCCCGCCTCTTTCATCTTCTTCAGGGTCTCCTCGATAGTCAGCTTCGCGATGCGCGCGAAATAGTGCACCTCCACCATCGTGAACGCCTTCAAGTGCACATGGGGATGCCGCTGCTTCAGCCCGCTGATCATCTCCAGAAAATGGTCGAACGAAAGATCCGGGTGCAAGCCGCCAACGATATGAAACTCCGTCGCGCCTTCGCGCACGCCTTGCGCCGCCCGCTGGTAAACCTCTTCGAGCGCGTATGTGTAGGCGCCGGGAGCATTGGGATCCCGCCCAAACGCACAAAGCTTGCAATGCGCCACGCATACGTTGGTCGGGTTGATGTGGCGATTCACGTTGTAATAAGTGACGTTGCCGTGGCGTTTTTCCCGCACATAGTTCGCCAGCCAGCCCACCGCAAGCAGATCCGGCGAGCGGAACAGCGCGACCCCATCCTCGAAGGAAAGGCGTTCGCCGGACAGCACCTTTTTGGCGATCGGTTTTAGCGTTGCGTCGGTTATCGTCAGTTCAGCCACGGTTGTCCTACTCTATTAGATGGCGCTTTACGCTTCGCCGCCACTTGAATTCGCATTTCGAAATAGTTAAACAGTTCAAACGCGCCATAATGCCGCCGCTGCGCCCCAGAACAACAGGAACAACATACTAATATAGCCGTTCACGGTGAAAAACGCAGCGTTCAGCTTGCTCAGATCGTCAGCCCTCACCAGCGAGTGTTCATAAGCCAGCAGCGCGGCCACAACCGCGATTCCCGCCCACGCCGGCCAGGGCAGCCCAAACCCGAACGCCAGCCAACTCAGTAGCGCCACTACGCCCACATGCATCACGCGCGCAATCTGCAAAGCTCCGGCAATTCCGAATCGCTTCGGGATCGAGTAAAGCCCCGCATTCTGGTCGAACTCCACGTCCTGGCAGGCGTAGAGCACATCGAATCCGCCAACCCAGAGCGTAACCGCGCCAGAGAGAATCAGCATCCGCCAATCGAGGCCGCCCGTAATCGCGATCCATGCCGCAGCCGGAGAAATGCCCAGGGCAAAACCCAGGAACAGATGCGACCAATTGGTGAACCGTTTGGTGTAGGAATAAAAAAAGAGAATCACAATCGCCAGCGGCGCCAGCTTCAACGCCAGCGGATTCAGTTGCCACGCCGCAACGAAAAATAGTCCAACCGCGAGCAGCGTGAACGTCCATGCAAAAGAAACTGAGAGCGCCCCGGTTATCAGCGCCCGTGACCTCGTTCGCGGATTCTCCTTGTCGTAGCGCACATCCGCGATGCGGTTCAGAGTCATCGCAGCGGAGCGCGCCGCAACCATCGCCACCACAATCCACAAAACCTGCCGCAAGGTAGGCCAGCCGTGCGATGTCGCGCGCGCCGCCAGCAATGCTCCGGTCAGCGCGAAGGGCAGCGCAAACACGGAGTGCTCAAACTTGATCATCTCCAATACAGTGCGAATGCGCCCGGCCATCCGATTAACTCTCCGCTTTCTTCGATGCGGCGCTGCCCGTCCAGCGAAACATTTTTTCCTGCGGCAACCCCGCTTGCGCCAGTACCCGGCAGACGTATTGCGTTACCAGATCGTCAATTGTTTTTGGCGAATGATAAAACGAAGGCATCACGGGCATAATCACCGCACCAGCCGCCTGCGCCCGCAGCATATTTTCCAGATGAATACGGTTCAGCGGCGTGTCGCGCACGCAAAGAATCAGCTTGCGGCCCTCTTTCAACATCACGTCGGCCGACCGCGCCACCAGGTCATCGCACGTGCCGCAAGCAATCGCGGCAAGCGCGCCGACGGTGCAGGGAATCACGATCATTGCGTCCACGCTGTAGCTGCCGGAAGCGATGGATGCGCCCACGTCCTTATTGGAAAGGACCTCAATCTTTCGGGGTGTGCGGCCCAGAACGCGGCCCGGCAGTTTTTTTAAGTCGCCCGAGGTGATGCGGAGTTCCTCCGCGAAAAGCCGCTGCCCGGTTTCTGTAACCACCAGGTGGACCCGCCCGATGCGCGGATCGTCCTCCAGCAAAGCGAGCGTTTTCTGTGCGAAGACGGCCCCGCTCGCTCCGGTCACACCAACGGTAATCGTTTGTCCCTTGTCAGCAGTCATGGAATTGTATGCGGTTCTTTCAGTCTCGCAGCGGCTCTCAGTCAAGTCAAGCTTACCCGTGGCGTTCTGGCGATGTTAAGATGCGTAGCGGCCAAACACGATGAAATCCGACGAACTATTGAAACTTTTGCAAGCGGTGGAATCCGGGAAACTCCTGACGGAAGCGGCGCTGGCCAAGCTGAAACATTTGCCGTTCGAGGATATCGGATTCGCCAAGGTGGATCATCACCGAGCGCTGCGGCAGGGCTTCGCCGAAGTGATTTTCGGCAAGGGCAAAACACCCGCGCAGGTAGCGCAGATCGTGCGCGCCATGGTTTCAAAGAAAGCGTCGAGCCACAATGTACTGGTCACTCGCGCGGATCTGAAGATATTCGCTGCCGTGAAGCGGGTCAGCCGTGGCGCGAAATTTCATGCGCTCTCCGGCGTGATCACCATCGAGCGGAGCAGTGAAATTTCGGGGAAGGGAACGATCCTCGTCGTTTCCGCCGGCACCAGCGACATTCCAGTGGCCGAGGAAGCCGTGCTCACCGCCCGCATGATGGGCAATCGCGTGGAGCAACTTTATGACGTCGGCGTCGCCGGAATTCACCGCTTGCTCGAACATCGCAGCGAGCTAACCGAAGCGCGGGTCATCATCTGCGTTGCGGGAATGGAGGGCGCCCTGCCAAGCGTCGTAGGAGGCCTCGTCGGCGTTCCAGTCATCGCCGTGCCGACCAGCACTGGCTACGGCGCCAGTTTCGGCGGTGTGGCCGCGCTCCTCGGCATGCTGAATTCCTGCGCCTCAAACGTCACCGTCGTAAACATCGATAATGGCTTCGGCGCCGCCTGCGTCGCCTCCTGCATCAATCGTCTGTAATCAACTGTTTCTGAGCAGAACTTTCATTACGCCGCGTTTTTGGGCGTGTGCGAGAGCTGCGGACGCATCTTTCAACCTAAAGGTGCGAGAGATCAGAGGTACGGGATCCGCCTGGCCGGAGCGGAGCAGCGCGATGGCTTTGGCAAATGGTCCGCAGCGCGAGCCGACCACGGTGATTTCCTTCACGACGATGGGCCAGGTTTCCACCGGTGCCGCGCCATCGAATGTCGATTTGAGGACTAGCGTGCCACGCGGCTCGGTCATCCGCTGCGCCAGCGCCAGGCCTGTCGGCGAGCCCGTCGCTTCCACAACCAGCCGATAGGTTTCACTCACCAGCGTTAAATCGGTTGCATCGCCGCGAACTCGTTTCGTCGCGACGCCAGCGCTTCGCGCCAGGGCCAGCTTGTTCGCATGTTTCCCGTAGAGAATAACCCGCGTACCAGCCGCCTGCAAAACCATGGCGATCAATTGCGCCAGCTTTCCATCGCCCAACACGGCTGCGCTTGAAAACGCTCGAATGCTGACCTGATCGAGAATCTGGCACGCCGCGGCCAGCGGCTCGACAAACACAGCCTTCTCGTCACTCACGTTCGGCGGCACAATATGCAGATTCTCCAGCGGCAGCGTCAGATATTCCGCGAACGCCCCGTCATGAGCCACGATTCCAACAACGGTGCGCCGCGCGCAATGCGTCTTCAATCCGCGTTTGCAGAAATCGCATACGGGCCGTAACCCATAGGCCGCACACGCCACATTAATTTCGCCCGCAACGCGCTTGCCCACCCAGCGCTTTTTTGCCGCTGTGGAAACTCCTGCAATATCCACAACCTCGCCAACGAATTCATGCCCGGGCGTGCCCCGGAACCCGTGGTAGCCGCGCAGAATCTCCACGTCGGTATTGCAAATCCCGGCCAATCGCACGCGAAGCAGCGCCCATCCTGGCTGCAATTTCGGAAGCGGCTTGCGAACCTCGGCCAGCTTTTTCCCCCGCACGACAAAGCTGAGCATTTTCATTTTACGTATCGGATTTTGCCGGAAAGTTAGGATGAATTGGCCCCGCCAAGCATGGCATTTCTGAATTAACCTTCACCGCAGTACCTGGATTAGTGCTTCTGCCAGCGCAGGCTCCTGCTCCGGGAAGACCGTCCGCAGGTCAATCAACAACCGATCCTCTTCGATTCGGGCAATTACGGGTGGCGCGTTCGCGCCAGCTCGCAGCCCGGCCTCCAACTCGCTCGCCGAATGCTGCGCACTGGCGATGCGAAGCACCTTTGTCGGCAGCGATTGCGCCGGTGTCGAGCCTCCACCTACCAGCGATCGCCCATCGGCGATTTCGATTTCCGCGTCGGCACCAACAATTTTTGCAGCCAAGATTTTGTGAAACGCATCCGTACGAACCGAAGCTTCTTCAAGACTCATCTGCATCATCCGCAGGGCGGGAATCTCTTCCCATCGACCGCGAAGATACGCGCGCAGTGTCGCTTCCATCGCGGCGATGGTCAGTTTGTCCACCCGCAATGCCCTGAACAGCGGGTGCCCTCGCACCTTCTGCACCAGATCTTTTTTTCCGGCAATGATGCCAGCCTGTGGCCCGCCCAGCATCTTGTCTCCGCTGAACAGCACCAACGAAAAACCCGCTTCCACGCTCTCCCGCGCCGTCGGCTCGCTGATTCCCACAGGCGAAAGATCGATCAGGCAACCGGAGCCTAAATCTTCGACGACCGGCAGCCGCGTTCGCTGCCCGAGCGCAATCAGCTCCACCACTTCCGGCTTTTCCGTGAAGCCCGCGACCGTAAAGTTTGAAGGGTGCACGCGCAAAATCACGCACGTTTTTTCGTTGATCGCGTTCTCGTAATCACTGATCCGCGTGCGATTGGTGGTGCCCACTTCGCGAAGCACCGCGCCGCTCTGTTCCATAATTTCCGGAATGCGAAAACCGCCGCCAATCTCGATTAACTCGCCGCGCGAAACGATCACCTCACCGCCGCGCGCCAGCGCCGCCAGCGTTAGGAGCACTGCCGCCGCGCAGTTGTTCACCACAATCGCCGCTTCCGCGCCGGTGAGCCGTTCGATCAGCCACGAAGTGTGGACATCGCGCTTCCCCCGCACCCCCGCGGCAACGTCATACTCCAGATTCGAATATTGCGTCGCGGTTTGCCGGAACTCCTTCAGGATCGCGGCTGGCAACGGCGCGCGACCCAGGTTCGTGTGCAGGATCACGCCGGAGGCATTGATCACGCCGCGCAGAGATGGAGCAAGTGCCTCCTCGACACTCCCCTCAACCAGCTTTTCAATCGCTTCCAATTGAAGGTCGCGTTCATCACGAGTTTTTCCCGAAACAATAGCTCCCCGCAGTTGCGCTAGAACGGTGCGGATCGTTTCCAGCAGCAGGCCTCGTTCCAGCTTCCCGCCCAAGGCCGCCACCCGCGGCCGCAGCAGCATCTCATCGACCGACGGCAACTGCCGCAGCAGCGCTGTCTGGTCCGCGCTCGAGGCGGATTTCGCTTTTTCCGGCATGCCGCCATTGGAGCACAGCAGGGAATCGTCCCGCAATTGCCAACTGTTCGAACGGCCAGTCCGTGCCCCTCCGACCGTTGTTTCATCCGCATCGCCCCGTTCCTCCGCCGTTGACGCCCGCTAAAACCACCCCTACGATGAACTCTCGGGGATTTCCATCTCATGGCCACCATTGACGAGGATCTCTCGCAACTCGAGCGCGACATTCGTCAGCTCAAGATTGAATACGACATGTATTTCGGTGGCGGCCGCAAGCGCCCTCCCACCGAAATTGAATGGCGCATTGAACTGATCGTCAAGCGCTACGGCGAACGCGGCGGCGACATGAAGTTCGGTCAGCGATTTCGCTTCGGCAACCTCGCCCAAACTTACGCGAAGTATAAAGACGTCTTCCGCAAGCGCCTGGCGAGCCGCGAAGAAGGCAAAGTGCAGCGCCACTTTGGCGCCGCGGCCAAAGCAATCGAAGCCGAACGAGCCAGGGCGCAAGCCGCTACACAGGCGGCCGCCTCTTCCGCAGCGGCGGCGAGGGTTTTTCGCGTGGTTTGCACGGCCCCGGAAAACGAAGCGGACAAAGTCGAGCAGCTCTATGAAGCATTCGTCCGCGCCAAGCAGGAAGCGGGCGAGGCGATGGGCAAGATGACACGCGCCGGCTTCGACGAATTCGTCCGCAAGAAGACGAAAGACCTCCAGAAGCAGAAAAACTGTCACGAAGTCGAATACGTGGTCGAAACTGTTGACGGCCAGGTGAAACTCAAAGCCCTCGTTAAATCCTGATTTCTCCCTGCGGAGTTTTCCCACAGATCTGCGTTTCCGGTTTTTTGCGCCTCCGCGTAAACTGGTACGTTCTTCCCCGCATTGGAGGCGACATGGCTGTGGAGCGCGCGCTGCTCAGCGTATTCGACAAAACCGGCGTAGTGGAATTTGCCCGCAGGCTGGCGGCGCTGAAAATCGAAATTCTCTCGACCGGTGGCACTGCAAAACTATTGCGCGAAGCCGGTCTGCCGGTGAAAGACGTCTCCGACCTCACCAGCTGGCCGGAGATGCTTGGCGGCCGCGTGAAGACGCTGCATCCCAAGGTGCATGGCGGCCTGCTCTACCGCCGCCACAATCCCGACGACCTGAAGCAGGTGAAAGAACACGGCATCACGCCGATCGATCTGGTGGTCGTGAATCTCTATCCCTTCGAAGCCACCGCTGCGAAGGAATATCTCCCGCCCGATGAACTCGTCGAAAACATCGATATCGGCGGCCCAACGATGCTGCGCTCCGCCGCCAAGAATTTTGAAAGCGTCACGGTCGTCACCGACCCCGCAGATTACGACCGCATCGCCAAGGAACTCGAGGGTAAAGGTGACACCTCGCTGGCCACGCGCCTAGACCTGGCGCGCAAAGTCTTCGGCGCCACCTCGCGCTACGACAGCGTGATCACCATGAACCTCGAGCGCCTCGCTGTGCACGGCGAAAAGCTGGAAGTTCAGCCGAAAGCCCCGCTCACCGAACGGGTCTACATCACCCTCCGTCGCAAACAGGAATTGCGTTACGGAGAAAATCCGCACCAGGCCGCGGCTCTCTACATCCCCGCCGGCCATCCCGCCACGGGACTCGCTGCCGCGAAACAGCTTCAGGGCAAGGAGCTTTCCTACAACAATTACGTCGACCTCGAAGCCGCCCGCAGCCTGGTCTCCGAATTCGAAGGGCCCGCCGCCGTCATCATCAAGCACAACAATCCCTGCGGCGCCGCCGAGCAGTCCACGCTGCTCGATGCTTACACAAAGGCGCTCGCCAGTGACCCGGTTTCGGCGTTCGGCGGCGTGCTGGCGTTCAACCACATCGTGGACGCGCTGACCGCCGAAGAAGTAGCGAAGCTTTTCGTTGAATGCATCGTCGCTCCCGGCTTCGCCGATCGCGCGCAGGAAATTTTCGCTGCCAAGAAAAACCTGCGCTTGCTGCTGTTGCCGCAGGGCGGCCTCGATCACGACAAGGAATTGCAGATGAAGCGGATTCTCGGCGGAATGCTGATTCAGCAACCGGACCTCGGCAATCTGAACGACAAGGAACTTAAAGTTGCCACGAAGCGCGAACCAACCGCCGCCGAACTCGCGGACCTGAAATTTGCCTGGAAGGTCTCTAAGCATGTAAAGTCCAACGCCATCGTCTTTGCCAAAGACCGAGCGACACTCGGCGTGGGCGCGGGCCAGATGAGCCGCGTCGATTCCGTCAAGATCGCCGTAATAAAAGCGCAAAACCCGCTGAAGGGAACCGCCGTCGCTTCCGACGCCTTCTTCCCGTTCCCCGACGGCGTCGAAGAAGCCGCCAAAGCCGGCGCCACCGCTGTCATTCAACCCGGCGGCTCGATTAAAGACTCCGAAGTCATCGCCACCGCCGACCGCCTCGGCCTGGCCATGGTCTTCACCAACATGCGCCACTTCCTGCACTAAAACTGGGAACGCCAACCTCCCGGTTGGCGTTTTGTTCTGAGCTCTTTCTCTGCGTACTCTGTGTTAAAACTCTCTCTTTTTCCTCGTCCCCTCAATAAATCTATTCCCGCCCGATCCTCTCCACTTCTTTTTTCACCGCCAGTGCGCCGAGCTTCTCGAGCGGCAAGCTAAGAAACAAATCTATCCGCCGCCCCATGGTGACAAACGCGTCGCGAAACGCCCGCGCGATCGTCTCCGTCGAACCGGCAACCCGCGCCGGATCTGGAATTCCCCAATGCGCGGTAACCGGCTGCCCCGGCCACACCGGACAAATCTCCGCCGCAGCCGAATCGCAAACCGTGAATACAAATTGCATCTGCGGCGCGCCGGGCATCGTGAATTCATCCCAGCTCTTGCTCCTCAATCCCTCAACCGGCAGCCCCGCCAGCTCAAGCTGCTTCAATGCGTAGGAATTCACTCGACCGGCCGGATGGCTGCCCGCGCTGAACGCGTGAAAGCTGGGCTGGCCGCGGCGATTCAGGATGGCTTCGGCAAGGATGGAACGCGCGGAATTCCCCGTGCACAAAAACAGGACGTTGTATCGGTTGCTCACGACGGGAATCTCAATTGCAGCAGGGAAGACCGTGACAGCCCGGCGGGCAATCGCAGGCCTGCTGCACCGGCTTGCTCGCACGAAGAAACGCGCTCATGAACTTGTCCTTTACCATCGGGCCAACCTTTTCCGCGTCGAATCCCGCCGCTTCCAGAAATTCCCGCGCCTCTTCCACCTGGTAAACGCGCGTTGGTTCCACCTCAATCGCCTCGAATCCCGCGGAATCCAGCTTTTGGATGTAGTCGGTCTCCTGAAGCGCGCCAGCGATGCAACCCACCCACAACTCCATGCTCTTCCGGATTTCCGCCGGCACTTCGCCGCGCAGCACCACATCGGAAACCGCCAGCCGCCCGCCCGGCTTCAGCACGCGAAACGCCTCGCGCAGCACGCGGTCCTTGTCACCGGAAAGATTGATCACGCAATTCGAAATAATCACGTCAACGATGTTGTCGGGCAGGGGAATGTTTTCGATCGTCCCCTTCAGAAACTCCACATTTTCCACGCCCCCCTTACGCTGATTTTCCCGTGCCAGGGCCAGCATCTCATCGGTCATGTCCAGTCCATAAGCTTTGCCGGTTGGCCCAACGCGCTTCGCGGAAAGCAGCACATCAATGCCGCCGCCGGAGCCCAGATCCAGCACCACTTCGCCCGCCTGCAATTTCGCCAGCGCGGCCGGATTTCCGCAGCCAAGCGATGCGGCTACCGCTTCCGCTGGCAAGCTCGCTTTCTCTTCGTCACCATAAAGATTTCGAGTGATCGGGTCGCAGCCGCTCAGCGAAGCACCGCCTCCGCAGCAAGCGGTCTTTCCTTCAGCAACCTGCTTCGCCGCCGCCCCGTACTTCTCCTTCACCGCTTCCTCTATGTTTGGTTCGCTCATGACGGTTCTGCTCCAGTCTTATTTCGCGATTTGCACAAAATCTTCTGTGGATACCGCTCGATTCCGGGTGCAGCACTCCTCGTAGAGGAATCCAAGCACCTCGCGCAGCGCGTCGGTGTTCGCCGTGTACCACAGAAATGTTCCCGCCCGCCGCACATCCACTAATCCAACCTGCCGCAATTTTTCCAGATGATGCGACAACGTCGAAGCGGGTATCCCCAGTTCTTCCTGAATATCTCCCGCCACCATTCCCGTGGGGTGCGCAGAGAGCAGCAAGCGCACGATTTCGAGCCGCGGCTCCGCGCCAATGGCGGAAAAGCGGTCGGCGCAGCGCGTAACAACGAGTGGATCCGCTTTCTTCATAATTCGATAATTGCAGAAATATAGAAGCTTAGCAACCTTTTTTCCCAGAAACCCTCCCCTCCCCCTTCGCATCTTACTTTCTGTGCGACCGCTCTGTTTGAAACGCCCGCCTTTTTCGCTTTTGACCGCGTTTCCTGCGCATGGGATACTGAAAAAACGAACTCTATGACGCTAAATCGCCTGATTCTTCCTCTCTTCTGCGCCTGCCTCGTGGCGCTGCCCGTTCTCGCCCAGAACGCCCCTCCCGCTCCGCCTTCCAAGGTCGAGAAGGATCCCGTTCGCGCGGACGCTTACTACAACTTCGCCATGGGCCACATCTTCGAGCAGCAGTACGAGCAGACCGGCGCCGGAGAATACGCCACCCGCGCGATCGAGTCTTACAAAAAGGCCTATGCCGTCGACCCGCTTTCACCCATCATCGGCGAGCGTCTCGCGGAAATGTATTGGAAGGCCCAGCGCGTCCACGACGCGGTCGCCGAAGCCAATGAAGTTCTGAAGCGCAACCCCGACGATCTGCCCACGCACCGCCTGCTAGCGCTTGTTTATCTCCGCAGCCTTGGGGACATCAACGGCTCCAACGTCCAGACCGAAACCATCGTGAAGGCCATCCAGGAATACACCGCCGTTCACCGCCTCGATCCTTCCGATCAGGAAGTCACCATCTGGCTCGCGCGCCTCTACCGCCTGCACAACGAACCGGAAAAAGCCGAAGGCGTGCTGCGCGATTTGTTGAAAGACGATCCTGAAAACGATGCCGCCGTCGAGCAATTGACGCAATTGCTGCTGGATCAGAACAAAGCCGAGGAAGCCATCTCCTTGCTGAATGGCATGATTGGCCGTTCTCCCTCCGCCACGCTCTATGACCACCTCGGCGACGCCTATACCCAGACGCACGATTTCGCGCAGGCGGAAGCCGCTTATCGCAAGGCTACGGACCTGGATCCCAGCGAGCTCAGCCACGTGCGCGGGCTTGCGCAAACCCTCCTGTCCGAGGAGAAGTACACCGAAGCGCTGACCGTCTACCAGAAGCTCTCCGACATGCTCCCCGATGATGCGGACACCTATCTCCGCATCGCACAAATTTATCGCGAACTTCACCAGCTGGATAAAGCCGAGGAAAATCTGGTGAAGGCGCGGCAGTACGCTCCTGGAAGCCTCGAGGTGATGTACAACGAGGCCATGATTTACGAATCGCAGGGCCGCTTCGATGACGCCATCCGCGTGCTTTCCGATGCGGTTACTGGCGTAAAGGCCCAGTCCAAGGTGCTGCCGTCGCGCCGCCGCTCTCTGGCCGTTCTCTACCAGCAGCTCGGTATGCTGTATCGCGACACCCAGAATTTCCAGGCAGCGATTTACACCTTCCAGGAACTTGGCCATCTCGGTGAGGAAGAAGACCGGCGCGCGCGCCTGTTGATCATGGACACCTATCGCCAGGCCCGCGACCTCCCGAAAGCGCTGCAAGCCGGGAAAGAAGCCCTCGCCAAATATCCCGACGATTCTTCGATCCGCAGCAGCCTGGCAATGATGCTCGGCGAAGCGCAGCAATCCGACGAAGCCATCAAGCTGCTGCAGGCCGGCCTGAAGGGTGCTGCCGGGAACCGCGAAACGTATCTGAACTACGCACAGATTTATGAGCGCAGCCACCGTTTTTCGGAAGCCGAAGCTGCCGCCCGCAAGGCCGAAGCGCTGGCTGTGCAGCCCGCGGATAACGAGCTTGCCTGGCTGATCCTGGGCGCCATCTTCGAACGCCAGAAGCAGTACGACAAGGCCGAAGAGGAATTCAAGAAAGTCATTGACGTCAATCCGAAGAACTCCATGGTCCTGAACTATTACGGGTACATGCTTGCCGACCGTGGAATTCGCCTGGACGAAGCCCACGACCTGATCCAGCGCGCGCTCGAACAGGAGCCGTACAACGGTGCATTTCTCGACAGCCTCGGCTGGGCGTACTACAAGCAGAACAAGCTCGACCAAGCGGAACTAACGCTGCGCAAGGCCCTCGAACGCGAATCGCACGATCCCACAATTCGCGCACACTTGGGTGACGTACTGGCGAAAGAAGGCCGCATGGAGCTTGCCGTGGTCGAATGGGAAAAGTCTCTGAACGAATGGCACCGCTCCTTGCCAGCCGACCTTGAAGAGGATAAAGTCGCGGAAGTGGAGAAGAAACTCAGCCAGTACAAGCACCGTGTCGCGCAGAAAACTCCTCCTGCCGACGCCAAACCCTGAGTCATTGAATGCCAACAATCCGTATTCCGGCGTACGCCAAGGTCAACTTGCGTCTGGAAGTGCTGGGAAAGCGCGCCGACGGCTATCACGAACTGCGCACGGTCTTTCAAACCGTATCGCTGCATGACACGTTAGAGTTTCGTTCCTCACGACGCCCCGGCATCGCCCTCGAAATCCAGGGCAACGAGTCCCTAGCCAAGGAAGCGGTCGAGAAGAATCTCGTTTACCGCGCTGTGGATGCCCTGCGCCGCGAAAGCCGCATTCGCCCCGGGGTCGAGATCACCCTGCAGAAAAAAATTCCCGCGGGGCGCGGATTGGGTGGCGGCTCGAGCGACGCCGCCGCGGCCCTCCTCGGCTATCTGCAATTCACCCGTCAAAAGTTCGAAACGCCGCGGCTTTTGGAGATTGCCGCCACCCTTGGGGCCGACGTCCCGTTTTTCCTGATTGGCGGAACCGCCCTGGGCATCGGCAAGGGCGAGGAAATCTACCCTCTCCCCGACGCCCGCCGGCTGAGCCTGCTGATCGTATCCCCCACGGACATTCACGTCCCCACCCCAGACGCCTACCGCTGGCTGCATGCCCCGGAATTGGCTTCGTTGACAAAATCCGCCGCGAACCATAAACTGTTTAAGTTCTGTGCTCTATGTTGGAGCGCGCGGGAAGCCTCCCTTTCTAACGATTTTGAGGATGCGGTTTTCCGGCGCCATCCCCGCCTTGGCAAGATCAGGCGGGATCTGCTCCATGAGGGAGCTTCAGAAGCCTTGCTGGCGGGTAGCGGTTCGGCGGTGTTTGGAGTTTTCCCGAGCCCAGCTAAGGCGCGCCGAGCCGCTGTCGGGTTTCCGCACGATCAAGCCTTCGTCTGCGAAACAGTTTCGCGGAGCAGGTATGCGCGGTTGTTGAAAAGCGCGATTGTCGGTTGATCCTCAGCGTCTCTCCGAATTCTGAAACTTCAATGGTAGTGGCCGATCCCTAGATCGGCAAGCCCTGCTCTGGAGCGGCGACCTTCAGGTCGCGAAGTGGCAATTTCCGGTTCGAAGAAGTGTGTCGCCAGAGAGCGGCGACTAAAGCGAGAAGCGAGTGAACGACGAGCGTTTCAAAATCTTTACAGGCACAGCCAATCCGGTTCTGGCCAAAGCCATCTGCGCGCATCTGGACGTGCCCCTCGGCCAGGCCAAGCTCGACCGCTTCAGCGATGGTGAAATATATTTTCAGATTCTTGAAAATGTGCGCGGGGCCGACGTCTTCGTCGTGCAACCCTGCTCGTTTCCGGTGGACAGCCACCTGCTCGAATTGCTGCTTATGATTGATGCATTCAAACGCGCTTCTGCCTGGCGTATCACCGCCGTTCTCCCGTACTACTGCTATGCCCGGCAGGACCGCAAAGACAAGCCCCGCGTTCCAATATCAGCCAAGCTGGTTGCGGACCTTCTTGAAACCGCTGGCGCAAGCCGCGCCCTCACGCTTGATTTGCACGCGCCGCAGATTCAGGGCTATTTCGACGTTCCCGTGGATCACTTGTACGGCTCGCCCGTATTGGTTGAATACTTTCGCCACATGAAGCTGCCGAACCTCACCGTTGTCTCGCCCGATGCGGGTGGTGTGGAGCGCGCCCGCGCATTCGCAAAGAAACTCGATGCGCCCCTGGCCATCGTGGACAAGCGCCGCGTGGACATGGACGTAACCGAAGTAATGAACCTCATCGGCGACGTCAAAGGCCGCAGCACCTTGATCGTGGACGACATCATTGACACCGCCGGCACCCTGGTGAAAACCGCCGACGCGTTAATCCGCGAAGGCGCCACCCAGGTCTTCGCCGCCTGCACCCACGCCGTGTTCTCCGGGCCGGCCGTGGAACGCATCGTGAAATCCAGGATCACCGAAGTGGTGGCCACCGATTCCGTGCCCCTCTGCGAAGCCGCCAGGGGCGTCAAGAAAATCAAGATTTTGAGTGTCGCGGAGCTGCTCGCCCGCGGCATTCGTTCGATTCACGAGGAAACCTCGATCAGCGAGCTGTTTATTTGAGTAGGGGCGGCTTTATGCCCCGGGGGTTTTCTAGTCGCCGGCCTTCAGGCCGGCAAATGAAAGGGGATAGCAGCAAATAGAGAACAGATAACGGGAGGCAACTGCTGATTCCTTTTATCTGATCGCTGCTCTCTGTTATCCAATAAGGAAAGAAGCCATGGCTCAGATCATTGTTGAAGGCGCGCCCCGCGCCACACGGGGCAAAAACGAAGCGCGGCGTTTGCGCGTTTCCGGAAAGGTGCCCGCCACGCTGTACGGCGGGAAGGGCGAAGTGCTCGCACTGGCCGTGAACACCAAGCAGGTCACCGCGATTCTCCGCTCCGAATCCGGCCACAACACCTTGTTCCAGGTGGATCTCGGCGGCAAGCACGAACCCGCGATCGTGAAAGACTGGCAGGTGGATCCCGTCTCCGGCAATCTGCTCCACGTGGACCTGCTCCGCATCGCCATGGACGTTCGCATGAAGGTGAAAGTGCCCGTGCACACCTTTGGCGAGCCCTCCGGCGTGAAAGTTCAGGGCGGCGTGTACGAAGTCGTCACCCGCGAAGTGGAAGTCGAGTGCCTGCCCGCGGACATCCCGACAGAATTCAAGGTGGACGTCAGCGGCCTGGCGCTCAACCAGAGCCTGCGCGCAGGCGAACTGCCAATCAACACGGCAAAGCTCAAGCTGCTCACCGATCCGCAAACGGTTCTCTCTCACGTCGTCACCTTGCGTGCCGAAGAAGAGAAGCCGGTCGAAGCCGCGGTTGCGACGACTCCGGCCGAGCCCGAGGTCATCAAGAAGGGCAAGAAAGAAGTCGAAGGCGAGGAAGGCGAGGAAGGCGCAAAGGCTCCCGAGAAGCCGGAAAAGAAGAAGTAATTCCTTTCCGCCCGTCACGCGCCAAACACCATGCGGCTCATTGTCGGCCTTGGCAATCCTGGCCCGGAATATCAATGGACGCCGCATAATCTTGGTTTTCTCGCCGTGGATGAAATCGCGAATCGTGCTTCCATCCACGTCGAGCGTCCCGAGGGCAAGGCCCTGGTAGGCCTCGGGAAAGTGGCCGGGGAAGAGGTGATCCTGGCCAAGCCGCAGACGTCCATGAATCTCAGCGGGATCAGCGTTCGCGACCTGCTGGAAAAGTACGAGTTGGGTCCGGAGAATTTGCTGGTGATGTGGGACGAGCGCGATCTGCCGTGGGGCATGATTCGCATCGCCCAAAACGGCAGGCCGGGAACGCATAAAGGCGCGAAATCGGTTACCAGCGCCATGGGCACGCAGGAATTCGCAAGGCTGCGGCTCGGTTGCGGCCCCGATCATCCGGTTGGCGATTTGGCGGCCTACGTATTGCGGCCGATGAAGAAAGCCGATCTGGAAGTGGCCAGTGAAATGGTGGTCGAAGCGGGTGACGCGGTGGAAATGATTCTGACGCAGGGAATCGCTGCCGCCATGAACAAGTACAACCGCCGAGTTCCGCCGGCCGAACAACCGTAGCGGCCGCCTTCCGAAGCAGGCGCGAAGGATCTCGCCCTAACGGTGAGCAAGGTTCGTAACGAATTTCCCGGGCCCAGCGCCCGGAACAGGAAGAAACGAGGTCATCATGGAAGAACGTTTGTACGATCTGATTTTCATCGCCCGCCCGGCAACGCCGGAAGACGAAATCAAGAAGGTCCTCAGCACCATCGAGCATGCCGTCGCCGAAAAGGGCGGCAAGATCGAAAAGACCGAGCACTGGGGGACGCGCAAGCTCGCCTACAAGGTCGCCAAGCACCGCGAAGGCATCTACGTCTACCAGCAGGTGCGCACCAACCACGGCGAACTGGTTCACGAGCTCGAGCGCCGTCTCGGCGTGCTTGACTCAGTCATCAAGTATCAGACGATCCGTCTCGACGAAGAACTGAAGCGCCAGAAAAAGCTTTCGCACAAGCGCGAGCAGCGCGCCGCTCGCCGCCCGCGCCGCGTGACGCAACCACCGGTGCCCCCGGCCGAACAAACCGCCAGCGCCTAAGCCCGCTCCCGGTTTTCTGGTGGCCCCGACCCGGTCGGGACCAGGTTTTCTGAAGTAGTGGCCGGTCTCCAGACCGGCAGTTCCGTGGATCAAGTTCTCGAGTTAGAACGCTCCGCTCGATCGCCCCGGAGCAACATTCGAAAGGTAGGAAGTTATGTCAGAGGAACAGAAACCCGTGCAAGCCGCACCTCCCCCGGCGCCAGCAGCCGCGGAAGGCGGCACTGCCCCCGCAGCGCCCGCAGCTCCATCCGCTCCCGCTCACCGCAACGAAGGCGGCGGTCCCCCTCGCCGTGAGGGTGGCCACTCGCATTCCGGCCCGCGCCGCGAAGGTGGTCCGGGCGGTGGACGCCGCGAAGGCGGCCCCGGAGGTCCTGGTGGCGGTCCCGGCGGCCCGCGCCGCGGCAAGCGCCAGTATTTCCGCAAAAAGAAAGTCTGCAAGTTCTGTGTCGAGAAGATGGACTTCATCGACTACAAGCGCGCCGACATTCTTTCGCAATTCGTCCAGGAGCGCGGCAAGATTCTACCCCGCCGCATGACCGGCGTGTGCGCCCGCCACCAACGCTGGCTGGGCGTAGCGATCAAGCGCGCCCGCAACATTGCCCTGTTGCCCTTCGCAGGCAGCGCCGCAGGCGTCCAGGCCCCACGCGCCATCGAAGCCCCGAAGGCCCCGGTAGCATAGGTTTTAGCCCGCGCGGCCCAAGAAGCCGGACCTTGTAGAGGCCGGGCTCGCCCGGCCCTCCTAGGGCGGCTGATGCAGCGGCCCCGACCCGGTCGGGGCCAGGTTTTTGAGCAGTACCGATTTTCGAAAGAATTCAGGAGCGAGTCATGCAGATCATTCTTCAAGAAGACGTAGAAAAACTCGGCCACCGCGGCGACGTCGTCACCGTCAAGCCCGGCTACGCCCGCAATTTCCTGTTGCCCAACAAAATCGGCATCGAAGCCACGCCGGGCAACATGAAGGCGCTCGAACGCATTCGCGGTTCCTTGGCAAAGAAGACCGCCACGGAACTCGACGCCGCCAAAAAGCAGGCAGAGCTGCTCAGCGGCGTTTCCGTCAAGTTCCACCGGAAGACCGGCGAGAACGACCAGATGTTCGGCTCCGTCACGACCGGCGACATCGCCGAAGCCCTGAAGGCGCAAAAGTTCGATGTGGACAAGCGCCAGGTGCAGCTCGCCGATCCCATCAAGTCCATCGGCGAATTCCCGGTGACCGTCAAAGTCTTCCGCGACGTAACCGCCGAAATCAAAGTCCACGTCGAAAAAGAAGTCTGAGCGCGACCCTCAGTCTGACGCATCCGAGGGGCACCCGCCGCGGCGGGTGCTCTCTTTCTTGAACCAGCCAGCCATGCTCTCAATGTAAATCCTGAACCGACACATTCCGGGGTGCCCAACGCACTATTTCTTCCCGCTCTCAAACTTCTCCGCCACTTCTTCCACTTCCGCCGCTTTCCATTCCCTGCTTGTGAGATTCGTCACCAGTGCTACCACCACGCGCGTCTCCGGGTACACAATCAGTTGTGAACTTCCGCCAATCGAGCCGCCCGAATGCTCATAAACCACTCTCCCGGACGGCGACTTTGCAATTTCCCAACCCATCCCATACCCTGTTTCCTCGCCCGATTTTGTTTTCTGCGATGTGAACAAGAGTTTCAACGACTCCGCTTTCAAGAATCCCGGCTGGAGCAGCATCGACCCGAAGCGCACCAGGTCCTCCGACGTGGACAAAAATCCTCCGCCAGCCCATTTGTAGCTGTTGTCCACATAGGGCGCGTTCTCCATCGTTCCATCCTTCTCTTTTTCGTAAAAGCGCGAGCGTTGCCCCACGATTTGCCTATTCTGGTCCGCCGCCGTGTGCGCCAGGCCCATGGCGTCAAAAACATGCTTCTGCATGTAGTCGAGGAAATTTTCACCGGAAGCCGATTCCACCACGGCGCCGAGCAGGTTGTACCCATAACTGGAATAATTGAATTTCGTCCCCGGTGGCGAAACCAGGGGATCGTTCTCGAAGATCTTCACCCCATCTAAAACGTTGGCATAATGCTTCTGGATATTGAACTCATCGCCCTGGTAATGCCGGATGCCCGCCAGGTGTCCCGCAAGCATTCGCGTGGTGATCACCGCTCCCTTATCCGGGAACGACGGCGCATACTTCTGCACCGGTGAATCCAGATCGAGTTTCCCCGCTTCTACAAGTTGAACCAGTGCGGTCGCCGTCAGCGGCTTGGAAATGCTGCCGATGCGAAATTTGGTCGTCGGCCAGACGGGCACGCGCTCTTCGAGGTCCGCGTAGCCGAATCCCTGCGAATAAACAATCTTTCCCTCCACGGCGACGGTCAGCGACAAGCCGGGAATCCCGCGTGCAATCCATTCCTTCGCTTGCCGGTCCGCGTTGGTCCTCGCTGCTTGGTAGGAATCGCTCGCGGCTTTTTGTGGAACCACGCCATTCCACAATACAAATCCAACCGCAAACGCCATCGATCCCGCTTTGCTCACCTGCCGAAGCCGGTTCCCGTGCATCTCTCTCATCACCATTGCTCCTTCCGCGCCATTCCCGTCGCAGCATCTTGCCACATTCGCGCTCAAGAGTTTTTCACCGTTTTCCTTTTTAATTCACACCCACTCCCATTGACGCGCGCTCGCATTCGCCGCACACTGCCACTCAGAACTTCGGCTCAGGGATCTTCTGCCGGAGCGAAAAATCTTCACTTGCCTTCCTGCGATAGCCGTGATACTTATAGCGAAGGAAAAGCGAAATGGCGAAAGGCCTATCTGTCCCCATGCCCGCTGATTCCACTCTCGAACGCCCCCTTCCATCCAACCTCGACGCGGAGCGCTCCATTCTCGGCGCCATTCTCTTTGATAACAACGCCCTCAACACCGCAATCGAGGCCCTCAAGCCCGACGATTTCTTCATTCCCCAGCACCGCAACATCTTCACCCGCATGATCGCCCTCGGCGAAGCCCAGCAGGCCATTGATCTCGTTACCCTCACCGAGGAACTCCACCGCCGCAGCGAACTCGACGCCTCCGGCGGAGCGCCGTACCTCGCCTCCCTTGTGGATGGCATGCCCCGTGTCACCAACGTCGAACATTACGCGCGCATCGTCAAAGAAAAGGCCATGCTGCGCAACCTGATCCACGCCACGCACAACATTCAGCAGCGCGCCTTTGAAGGCGAAGACGGTGCCGACGCGATCCTCGATAACGCCGAGTCCAGCATCTTCGCCATCGCCGAAGACCGCGTCAAAGCCGGCCTCATCCCGGTCAAAGATATCGTCCGCGACAATTTCGAACGCCTCGAGAAAATCTTCCGCGAAGGCAAAAGCGTTACGGGCATTTCCACCGGGTACGGCGAACTCGACAAGCTTCTCTCCGGCCTGCAGCCCTCGGAACTCATCATTCTCGCCGCCCGCCCATCGCAGGGGAAAACCGCGCTAGCTCTGAATCTCGCGGAAAACATTTCCATCCGCGGCGGCTTGCCGGTCGCCCTCTTCAGCCTGGAAATGTCCAAGGAATCTTTACTCCAGCGCATGGTCGCGTCTGTCGCGCAGGTGGACGCGCACAAATTCCGCTCCGGCCACCTCAGCCGGGAAGACTGGCGCCGCATGACCGAAGCCCTCGGCACAATTTCTTCCGCGCCGCTCTGGGTGGACGACGCGGGTTCCACCAGCGTCCTCGAAATCGGCGCAAAAGCCCGCCGCCTCAAACGCGACAAAGGGCTCTCGCTCGTTATCGTCGACTATCTCCAGCTCATCACGGCTCGCGGACGCTTCAGCTCCCGCCAGGAAGAAGTCGCCAGCATCTCCCGCGGCCTGAAAGGCCTAGCCAAGGAATTGCAGATCCCCGTCCTCGTCCTCAGCCAGCTTACACGCGCCCCGGAGCGCGAGGAGCGCGGTCCGCAGCTCTCCGATCTTCGCGAATCTGGCGCCATCGAGCAGGACGCCGACGTGGTCATGTTCATCTACCGCCCCAACTGGGGCAAAATGGAGATGACGCCGGAAGAACGCGACATGGCCGATATCATCATCGCCAAGCAGCGCAACGGCCCCACTGACAGGCTCAAATTCGTCTTCCGCAGCCGCCTGACGCGCTTCGAAGAAGCCGCCCCCGACGCCTTCTCCCAATTCTCCGGGCCGGACGAACAGTAGCGGTGGGTTTCAGCCGGCCAAGCCCCGGGAACATTCCAAGGGGCCGGGCTTGCCCGGCCCGCTCTTAGGTTGGTGTGGCCTTTCTAGCGGCCACCTTCTGAGGCGGGCGCAGTTTGTCCGTCCAGAATGGTTCTGCGGAGCGGGAGCCTTTACTAGCGGCGGGCTTTAGCCCGCCGCCGCGCAGTTTGCTTCAAATTCGACAGCAGAACATTGACGCCCGAACCAAATCCAATCGGGCTAACGGCGGTGGCAAATTCCCGCGAAACGCGGATCCGAGCCGAACTATGTCTTTGAGGACAAACAAATGAGCCAAACCTGGAAACCCGAAAACTACAATTCCGTTTCCGTCTACGTCGTCGCGGACCACGCACAGCAAGTCCTCGATTTCCTGAAAAAAACGTTCGACGCTACACCACTCCGCCGTTTCGACGGCCCCGGCGGCAAAATCATGCACGCCGAAATTCGCGTTAACGACACCGTCGTGATGATCGCCGACGCAAGCGGCGCCTATCCGGCCTTCCCGGTCTGGCTCCACGTCTACGTGCCAGATGCGCAATCGACCTACAAGAAAGCCCTCGCTGCCGGCGGGGTCTCCGTCCAGGAACCCGTCCACAAACCCGGCGACCCCGACCTCCGCGGCGGCGTCAAAGACCAGTGTGGAAACACGTGGTGGATCTCCACCCAACTCGTCCCCTGAAATAATCTGCGTTTCACTAAGTGCCATCAACACCGAGCAATCCAATTTGTCTGTCAAGCACTCGAGCGTGGATAGTTGCGGCTCACGCACTCCAAATGTCTAATGGGATGGCTATCTACTCTCAGCGCGTTGCGCCCATCGAGTGCTGCGCAGAAATGCAGGATCAAAAATGCCCCCTGGCCTCTCCATTCGTTTCGTTACTCGACAGGATTACGGCCAGTGGCGGCGCTTGTGGGACGGGTACAACGCGTTCTATGGCCGCTCCGGCCCGACCGCGCTCTCCTCTGAAATCACCCGCATGACCTGGTCGCGCTTCTTCGATGCCTATGAACCAGTGCACGCTCTCGTTGCGGAAAGTAGCAGCCAGCTGCTCGGCCTGACGCATTACCTCTTTCACCGCAGCACGATTTCCATTGCTCCGGTTTGCTATTTACAGGATCTGTTCACTGGCGAATCCGCCCGCGGACAGGGCGTAGGCCGCGCCCTCATCAACGCAGTTTACGAGCAAGCAAAGCTCGCCGGCTCGAATCGCGTCTATTGGCAAACCCAGGAAACAAACCACACCGCCATGCAGCTCTACGACAAGTTGGCCGAGCGTTCCGGTTTCCTGGTCTATCGCAAGCTCTTCTGATCAGCGTCGGTTCTGTCTCCGAAGCGCCCAAGCCCAAGTGTCTTGAATCTGCATTCTCTAGACCGTTGACACACTGCGTCCGGACGCCCACAGGTGATTGTTGAGACTCCGTTTCAGACTCCTGAGGGTCATTCGTATCTCCTTGCTCGGCAAGGATTTAATTGAGCTTCGCTGATCGCCTCAGAACCGCCGCATGGCATCCCGATTGCTCCTCCTGGAGCTGTTGTCATTCTCGCGCGTGGCGCCTCATCCCGGCTTTCCACCGTTGCGCGCGAATGCCGTACACTAGTTCTTTCAGGAATATTCATGACCCGCAGCAGGAAAAATCAGAGTCCCCCGGATTTCGTCGGACGCCCCGTCTGGGCCGAGATTTCTCTCTCCGCGCTCATTGGAAATCTTCGCGCCATCCGCGACTATGTGAACCCGGCTTCCGAAAAACGCAAGGCGCCGCGAAAAGTTCTCTCCATTGTCAAGGGCAACGCCTACGGCCACGGCGGCCCGCAAGTCGCGAAGATTTTGGAAAAGGCCGGCTCGGACTGGTTCGGCGTAGCCTCTGCCGGTGAAGGCATCGAGGTCCGCAAGGCCGGCGTTCGCACTCCGATTCTGGTTCTTGGCGGCTTCTGGCCGGGCGAAGAGAAAAATCTCCTCCAGCACAATTTGACGCCGGCGATTCATCGGTGCGAACAACTACTCGCATTTGAAGCCGCCGCCGCAAAGCTGCGGAAAAAAAATGTCCCCGTGCAGCTCAAGATTGACACCGGCATGAACCGCCTGGGCATCATGCCCAAAGATGCCGATTGCTTTGCCCGTCAACTCGCGAAATGCAAGCACCTCAACCTCGCCGGCACCTTTACGCACCTCGCGTCTTCTGAAGTTTTGACTGAAACGGAGCTCGGTCATCAGACCCAGCAGCAACTTGATCGCTTTTATTCAACCGTCGAACGCCTCCGCACCCTCGGCGCGGATCCCGGCATCCTGCACATCGCCAACAGCGCCGCCATCGCTGCGCGCCCGGAAACCTGGGCCGACATGGTGCGCCCCGGCGCGATTCTCTATGGATATCACCCTGGTTTCGATCCACCCGAGCGCCGGACGGAATTCGAAAAGAAATTGCCTTTGCGTCCGGTGATGAGTCTCCGGGCGCGCCTGATGAGTGTCCGGTGTATCGCCGCCGGCGAAGCCGTCGGCTACGACGCCACTTGGATCGCCCAGCGCCCGTCGCGTATCGCCGTTGTTTCCGCGGGTTATGCCGACGGCGTTCACCGCTCGCTCGGAAATCGTGGCGCGCTGTACGTCCGCGGCCACGCTGCCCCGATCATCGGCATCGTTTCAATGGACGTGGTGATGCTCGATGTCACCGATGTTCCCGACGCCGCAATTGGCGATGTCGCCACGCTCTATGGCACCGAGGGCAGCCACGTCTATCCGGCCAACGTCGTGGCGCGCAGCATCGGCACAGTCACCTCCGATCTCATCAGCGGCGTCAGCCAGCGCGTCCCGCGTTTCTATCTCTCCTGAAACCTCAGGTTCGGCTCTCCTCACTCGGACTTGACGTAACGCTAATTCAAGAGTATACAGTCCATCAAGTTACCTGCTCCGGCAGGAAGGGCTCTTTCCTCAGCTAGCCTTCTTTGCTCCCATGCTCCGCGGAGCGGTTGATCGTACGCGGTACCGTGAGGTCCTATGAACGGTCCAGGGTCGAGCCAAGCCGGCAGTCCTTACTCGGGGTCCTCGTTGTCCAGAGCAAAGATGCGCGGACTGCCTGGCCAGGACTGGGATTTCTGGGTCGTCCGCTTCGCGCTGTTCGGCGCTTCGGTCTCCCTCTGTTTTGCCCTGCACCCCTTCAATTTCCACGGACTTCCCGCCGCAGGCCTCGGCTTCTTCATCGCCATGGTGATTCTCCTCGCGGAGTTAAGACTCCGCCACGCGGAGATCAGCGGGCTTGTGGGGGGTGCGGTCGGCGTGGTCCTGGGCCTGCTCGCATCCCTCCTGATTACCCTCGTTGTTTCCCGCACCTCGGCTCTTGAACCCGCCAAGTCCTTCGTTGAGTTCGCTTCGTTGCTATCGCTCAGCTACCTCGGATTGGTGATCGGCACGCGGCGAGGGCGGGATTTGCGGCAAGTCGCGTTGCCCGGGCAAGCCAATGTCGCTGCTCCGGCCGCCGCCCCCTCGCTGATGAAGCTGGTCGACACCAGTGTCCTCATTGACGGCCGCATCGCGGATATTTGCGAAACTCATTTTCTCGACGGTTCGCTCGGCCTCCCCCGCTTCGTGCTTCACGAGCTGCAGATGGTCGCCGATTCTTCCGATTCCTTGAAACGCCAGCGCGGCCGCCGCGGCCTGGAAGTCCTGCAGCGCATGCAGAAAATGCCCGGCCTTGAGATTCGCGTGCTGGATGACGATATTGCGGGTCACGCAGGCGTGGACCAGAAGCTCGTGGAACTGGCCCGGCGCACCGGCTCCAAAATCGTGACCAACGATTACAACCTGAACAAAGTGGCGCGGGTCCAGAATATTCCCGTGCTGAATATCAACGAGCTGGCCAACGCTCTGAAGCCCGCCGTGCTGCCCGGCGAATCGATGCGGGTCCTCATCCTGCGCGAAGGAAAGGAGCCCACCCAGGGCGTTGCCTATCTTGATGACGGCACCATGGTGGTCGTGGATGGCGCCCGCCGGTTCATCAACCGCACCTTGGACATCCTGGTCACTTCCGTTCACCAGACGCCCGCCGGCAAAATGATTTTCGGCCGCCTCGACGAGCGCACCGACTCTGGCTCCGTCCGCGCCGCCGCTGCTGGCGCAGGCTCGCGTGCGGATGGCGCCAACGGTGGCAACGGCCACTCCTTACGCCCGCCGCGCTCTGAAACCTCTGCTGCTATTGACCCACCAGCAGTCAACCCCTACCCCGACGCCTTGTAGGGCACTCTTGCGTGCGAGTGAGAAGCTGTCGCTTTTGCGGCGTAAGCCCCATCACAGAACTTCCGAATCACCGTGCCTCTCTGGCACAGCCACCCCTGTTTGTGCGCTTCTCTAAACCCGAACCATCCGACCAAGCCATCGCCCGTACCAGTCCCCCTCTTCCACCCCCCACCATTTTTCTTCCACCCCATTGTTGCGGTACACTTTCCCTTCTGCATCCCGCGCTTGGGCCCGCAAGGTGTCGCTTCAGCCGGTCTGCTGTCACGCTATGGGTCAGATTACAGCCATCCTTCCTGCCGCAGGTCTCGGCACGCGCATGGGCGCCGAGACGCCGAAGCAGTTTCTGGAACTCGACGGCGTGCCCATTGCTGTTCTCAGCGTGCGCCGCATCGCCTCTTGCCCGCTAGTCACCGAAATCATCGTTGCCACCCGTCAGGACGGCATCGAAAAGCTCGAAGCTCGCCTCCGCCAGGAAAAATTCAAGCAACCGGTGCGCGTAATTAAAGGCGGAGACTCTCGCCAAGAGTCCGTAGCAGCCGCCTTGAAACTGGTCTCGAACGACACCGAACTCGTACTCGTCCACGATGCCGTTCGTCCGTTCGTTGCCGTCGAGCACATCACCCGCGTAATCGAAGAAGCCCGCCGCTGCAAAGCGGCCATCGTCGGCATCCCCGCGATGGACACCGTGAAAGAGGTAAAACGCGCCAGCCTTCCCGAAGATGTAGCCCTCATCACCAGCACCGTTCCCCGCGAACGCATCGTCCTAGCGCAAACGCCCCAGGTGTTCGAAACACGTCTTCTCAAAGAAGCCTTTGCCCGCGCCGAAGCCGACGGCGCCAACGCCTCCGACGAAGCGGGCCTTGTCGAGCGCCTCGGCCACGACGTCCACGTGATTCACGGCTCCGAGCGCAACATCAAAATCACCAAACCCTCCGATATGGCCCTCGCCGGCTTTTATCTCCAGCTCGAGCAGAAAAAAGCATGAGCGTTCGCTGCGGCATCGGCTACGACCTGCATCGCCTCGCCGAAGGGCGCAAACTCATCATCGGCGGCATCGAAGTCCCCTTCGACAAAGGCCCCGTCGGACATTCCGACGGCGACGTCATCGCCCACGCGCTCTGCGACGCGCTGTTAGGCGCCGCGGGCCTGGGCGACATCGGCACGCATTTTCCCGACACGGATCTCAAGTGGAAAGGCGCCAACAGTCTTCAATTTCTCGAGTACGCCCGCAAACTCCTCGACGAGAAACATCTTGCTATTGAACACGTGGACGCAGTCGTAATCTTGGAGCGCCCGAAACTCGGCCCGCATTTCCCCAAAATGCGCGAAGCTCTCGCCAAAGCCCTCCGCGTCCCCGCCGAAAAAATCCACCTGAAAGCCAAAACCAACGAAGGCGTAGACGCGATAGGCCGCGGCGAAGCCATCGCCGCCCACGTGGTAGCCACGCTCTCCTTGTAGGGACCGGGCTCGCCCAGCCCGTTGTTCGCTTTCTAGGGCCCGCCGTCCGCGGCGGGCCGTTCTTAATGCGTTAAACTCTCCCCATGCCCCTCAACAACCACCTCGCCGAACATCCCCCGCACCCCAATCCCTACACTGCAACCCACATCATCACTCTTCTCCACGAAAACCGCTGGCTAACCACCGCTCCCACCCCCGAGCACCTCGCGTGGGCCGAGCGTGCCGCGCAACTTCTCGGCCACTACGCCGAAAACCGCACCGCCCTAACTAATCTCCTTCGTCCCGTTTTCCACTACGACGCCGCCCGAATCCTCGAATCCCCCGACGCCCAAGCCGCCATCTCGCGTTACGCCGCCCGTGACGTCATCCGCCATCTCGCCCTGTTCCTCCTCGAGCCGGCTCCTTTCACCTCCGAGCGCTTCAAGGAGGTCGCCACATACTTGAAGGAAACTTGTGGCGTCCGAAGCCGCGATCTTTTTAATCCCATTCGTCTCGCGCTCACCGGCCGAGTCGGCGAAGGCGAACTCGATCGCGTCATCCTCCTCCTCGACGAAGCCGCCACCCTCCCGTTCCTCACCCCCGTAAAATCCGTCCGCACCCGCATTCTCGAATTCTGCTCCGCTCTCGACTAATTTTGAGTGCGGGAGCGAAGCTTCCGCTTTTACGGTTTACCCCTCCACCCCCAATAAATCCTTCGCCCCAATCTCTCAGCGCACTCTGCGCTCTTCCTCAGCGACCTCTGCGTTAAATCTATTTCTTTCTTTCCCCCGAACTTTCAACTTTGAACGTTCATCTGTAAACTCTCTTCCCATGGATCGTCTCACCGGCATTCACGCCATTCGCGAAGCTCTCGAAGCCGGCAGCGCCTTCGATCGCATCCTAATCGCCAAAGGCCGCCAGGACACCCGCGTCGAAGAAATCGTCGAACTCGCCCGCGCGCAAAACATCCCCGTCCGCTTTGAAGATCGCAGCCAGCTCGACCGCCTCGCCAACTCCCGTGATCATCAAGGCGTCGTAGCTATTGCCGCCGCGCGTCCACCAGCCACACTTGAAAGCCTCCTCGACCAAGCCAACAAATCCAAAGGCCAGGCCGGCCTGATTGTCCTGCTTGACGGCGTCGAAGATCCCCACAACCTCGGCGCCATCATCCGCACCGCGCTAGCCGCCGGGGCACACGGCATCGTCATCCCCGAACGCCGCGCCGCCGGACTCACCGACGCAGTGGCACGCGCTTCAGCGGGCGCACTAGCACACTTGCCCGTCGCCAAGGTTGTGAATCTGGTCCGCGCAATGGAAGAATTAAAGCAAGCGGGCTACTGGCTGGTAGGCCTGGATGAAACCTCCGTGAAAAGCTACACCGAACTGGATTACACAACACCCACCGGCATCGTCATGGGTGGCGAAGCGAACGGTCTGCACGAACTAACCCGCAAGCGCTGCGACTTCCTGGTCTCGTTACCCACCACCGGCCCCGTAAAATCCCTCAACGTCAGCGTAGCCACAGGCGTAGTCCTGTTCGAAGCCCTCCGCCAGCGCCACCGCAAGTCTACTCAGTAGTCAGATATCAGCACTCAGAAAGAGAGACCGAGTCTCTCTGCCAATAATCCTCATCAAGCTGGGCTGTCCGGAGTATTGAGCACAAGGATCAACACATTGGAAAAAGGGTGCCCTTTTATTATGTGTGGGTACCAGTCTCAGCACGGCTGCCCGCAGTTTCCTGCAGTCGAAAACGCATGAGTAGAACGGAAACCATTAGGAAACAGCGCTGGCGCACGGAGCGCTTTCACTTGGCATACTGCATCAGCGAAAACACATCAATTCCCGGCAACTTCGCCCGGCCGTTCAGAAAAGTCAGTTCCACCGCAAACGCCGCGCCTTCCACAACTCCGCCCAGCGATCGAATCAACTCGACTGCCGCCGCCGCCGTTCCCCCCGTGGCCAGCAAATCGTCGCACAGCAGCACGCGCTGCCCCTTCTCTACCGCGTCCTCGTGCACTTCCATCGAGTCTGTTCCATACTCCAGCGCGTAGGAGATTTTCGCCGTCTTCGATGGCAGCTTGTTCGGCTTCCGCACCGGCACAAAACCCGCGTTCAGCCGGTACGCCAGAGCGGGAGCAAAAATAAATCCGCGCGCCTCAATGCCCGCCACCAGGTCAATCGTATGCCCCTCATAATGCCCACACAGCCGGTCAATCATCGCGTGAAAACCCTTCTTGTGCTTCAGCAGCGTGGTGATGTCGTAAAAAAGGATCCCTGGTTTCGGATAGTCCGGAATTTCGCGGATCAACTTCTTCAAATCTTCCATTCGTTCGGCTCCTGGTTATTCCGTGAATTCAACCGTGAAATTCCCAATGTATTTTGCTTCAACCTCGCTCGGTTCTTCGCTCACACGCCCCACCTGCGCCATCATCGGCCCCCGCTCCAGCGCTCCGCGCAGCTTCGCCAATTCCTCGGCCGTGCCCATCGCGAACACTTCGACGCTGCCGTCGCGGCGATTTCGCACATACCCGTCCACATTCAGCTTGCCCGCGGTGTGCTCCACGAAATTCCGGTAGCCCACTCCTTGCACACGACCCGTGACCATGTAGCGACGCGCGACCATCCCCTCACTCTCAATATTTCGAGTCTACCAGAGCCTCCGGCCGTTCCTCCAAATCGCCCCCCGGCCCTGCCGCCATTGCGTTACACTGGTCGCAGGACGTCAGGCGGCGCAATCCTCTGCTCCTCGCATCCAAATCCATATGCAGCGCAACCCCGCAAATTCCGTGAACTTGAAAATAATGAAGGGTTTCTCGGTTGCCGTTCTCGCGGGCTTTTTCTGGACTCCTCCCGGTGTAACAGCACAGGAAAATCCCGCCGGCCCGCAAGCGCCTCCGCCCGAGCACAAAATAGAGAGAGTCACGGGCGCCGTTCAGCCCGAAGCTCCGCCCTCCCTGCCACCCACCCAGATCATCAGCACATTTGCGAAGAAGGAAGATTTATATCAGACCGAGCGCCCGCTTTATTCCTATCGCCGCACCGTGCGCATCCAGGAGTTCGGCCCCGATGGAAAGCCCGCCGGCGAGTACAACGCCACCTATCAGGCCGTCCGCTCCAGCAGCGGCCAGCTCTACGAAAAAGCCCTCGCTGCGCCGCAATCCTCGCTGCAGTATCTGCAATTCGAGCCTGACGACGCGCACTATCTGGGCAGCGTCCCGGCGTTCCCGTTAACCACAGACCAGCTCGCCAAGTACAATGTGAAGTTCCTGAGCAGCGAAAAGGTTGACGAAATCGACTGCTACATTTTTGAGGTCCACCCCAAAACACTGGACCGCAAGCACCCGCTTTTTGACGGCATCCTGTGGGTAGATCAGAAATATCTGGAAGTCGTGAAGACCTACGGCAAGTGGGTGACCGACCTCGGCCCGATGCGTCCGGGCAATTTGCCGTTCAATATGTTCGAAACGTATCGAGAAAACGTGGATGGCAAATACTGGTTCCCCAACTACTCCCGCGCCGAAGACGTATACAAAATACAAAGCCGCGAAGTTCCCGTCCGCGTCACCATCAAGTGGTCCGACTTCAAGCCATATCCCCCGGCCGAAGTCCAACCACCGTCCACAACTCCTCCGCCAGCTCCTGCGGCCGCCGCCAAACCCTAGCAGCCATTTCATCCAAATTAAACATTTTCAACAAGCGAATTTTCTGAGAGCTTGTCATCCCGAGCCTGTCCGGCAAGGAGAGGCTCAGGACCGCAACTGAAAATCTGCTGGTAGTATGAGATGCGCTCAATCAGGCTGCAAAACGAATCTCAGCTTCTTGCCTCGCCGTATAACTCCCGCAAAACTTTCGGCAATTCCTCTAACCCATTCAACAAAATCTCCGGCTTCACCGCCCGCAACCTCTTTTCCGTCGGAAACGGCCCGAGAACCGCAATCGCCCGCACCCCCGCCGCCCGCGCCATCTCCATATCCTCTGGCGTATCTCCCACATACACGCAATGCGGCGCCTCCGCCTTCATCTCCTTCAGGGCTTTCAGCAAGGGAGCCGGATGCGGTTTGTTCTCCTCGGTGTCTCCGCCCAACACGCGAGTGCGAAACAGCCGGGTCAGGCGAAAATGCCGCAACTGCCGGCTCACCCGCTCGCGATCCCCGCTGCTCACCAGCCCGAGTTTGTGCCGTCCCCTGAGCTGCGCCAGGACCCTCCGCGTCGCCGCCATCAATCTGGAGGGATGTTTTAGGTAATACGCCCGCCAGACCCGGTCAGCCTCATCCCATCGTTGTTTGGGAATGTTCGCGGCTCGGTAAACCGCATACCAGTCCGGTGAATAGTGTTGCTCCAGCTCCGCCAGCCCCCAGTTCACACCCATCGCGCGAAACATCGCCAAGTAAGCCTGAGAGTCCGCAGTGTAGGAGTTCAGAAGCGTGCCGTCCCAATCAAACAGCACAGCATGTAGCGCGGGTCGGAGACTCATCGACACCAGGGTAGCAGAAACACTCGGACCGCGAAGATTGGGAGCAGGGAATCCGATTGGGGAGCGATTGTCAGTCTGCGGCGGAGAAGCGTCCCGGGATATTGTCGTCCCGGTCAAACGCAAAATCGTCAAAACTCACGGCAATCCCGAACCAACCCGGCATGTTCGCCGGTTCCACGCGCTTCACATGCGCTTTGGAGGAAACCACCACGTTCCCATAGCCCAGCGGCCGGCTCACCAGCACGATATCCAGCTCAATTTCGGTTTCCAGCGTCAGGGACTTCGGGCAAAGGAAGAACACCCCCGACGAACTGATGTCCCGCGTCACCAGAGTTATCGGATAGTCCTCAAGCAGCCCATTGACGCTCCTGAGCTTCAGCGGCAGCCTCAGGGACGCCCGTGGACACTCCCGCTGTTCCAGGTGGACCCCAACGGCATGCGTGGGCACCCGCACAAACCGGCGGGGCTGCGGCCCGCGCAGCAGCGGCATCACCCGCAGCGCTGGCACCGGCGAAGCGGCTGACGGCTCCGGCATCGAAATGGCCGAAACTGCGGCGGCCTGCGCCGTCACCTCTCGCTGTACGTTGTAATTTTCCCAAGCTAGCGCGTGATTGCTGGAACTCATCTCACCCCTCAGAGAGATGAATCTATAGAGGACCCTTGATTTGGTTCTATTACTTGACGTGCCGGACCCGAACCCCAGAAAGATGTTGGGCTGCCAAAATGCCACCTATCGGGGGAAGTGTCAACCTGTGGAAAACACCCGAAGTGTCCTAAATCGAAACACTTAGGACTAGTACCGCTCTTACGATTGTTCCAAATCTTTGCTTCCTGTTCGCCTGCTGCCCCGCCTGGTTCCAATATGGTCGCTGCCCTGACTCTCCTTTCACGCTATCTTGGAATGGGTCAGGTCAGCGAATGAGCTCCAATTCCACCTCATCGGTTTCGGTAATTTCCCCAGCGACCCCGCGCGATTCCGCCGCTCCGCGCACGCACGTCCTCGTTGCGTTCGCCGCGGTCTATATCCTGTGGGGCTCCACCTATTTCTTCATTCGCATTGGCGTCGAAACGATTCCTCCGTTTGTGCTCGCGGGAATCCGGCATGTCGCTATCGGCCTGGTTTTCTACCCGGTGTTCCGTCATCTGAGCAAGGAAAAGCCAACGCCAGCGCAGTGGCGCACCACGATCATCACCGGCCTGCTGTTGCTGCTTTGCGGTAACGGAGCGCTCTCCTGGGCAGAGACGCGCGTCCCATCCGGCATTGCCTCGCTGCTGGTGGCCACAGTTTCGCTCTGGATGGTAATCCTTGACTGGCTGCGTCCCGGCGGCGTCCGGCCCGGCCCGCGGGTTCTCACTGGCTTTGTCCTCGGCTTTGCCGGCATCGCATTGCTCGTAGGCCCTTCGCACCTCGGCGGGTCCGAGCGCGTCAATCCCGTCGGCGCTATCACCTTGATAATCGGTTCGCTCGCCTGGGCAGCCGGCTCCATCTATTCGCGGCATCACCCCGTCCCGCACTCGCCGCTCCTGGGCGTAGCCATGCAGTCGTTGGCAGGTGGCGTCGGGTTGTGGATCGTGGCCGCGGGAACTGGCGAGTTGCATCAGTTTCATCCCGCGCAGGTCACAATGCGCTCCTGGCTCGCGGTTCTGTATCTGTTTTCCTTCGGCTCCGCCCTCGGCTTTTCGGCTTACATCTATATCCTTAAACACAGCACCGCGTCCCGCGTAGCCACTTACGCCTTCGTCAACCCTGTCGTAGCCCTGTTCCTCGGGTGGTCGTTCGGAGGCGAACCATTGACCCTGCGAACGCTGATCGCCAGCGGTACCATTCTTGCCGCCGTATTACTGGTGATACTTGCTCCCCACAAACCCGCTGCGCCGCCGGAAGAAGTTGTGCCCTGTCCCGGCGAAGCCTGAAGCGACTTTGACGCCCGAAACCGGATAGATTGCTATCATGAAGTTCTATAATCTCGGTGCATGAACAGATTGGCCACCAGCACGGAAACCAGCAGTATCTCCTCCGAGGCCGCCGCCGAATTCTGGAAAGCCGCTTTGGATCGCGACCCGCGCGCAGACGGAAAATTCTTCTTAGCAGTGCGCTCGACGCACATTTACTGCCGCCCAACCTGTCCGGCGCGCAGGCCGCTTCGGCGGAACGCCGTATTCTTCCGCACCATGCAGGAAGCCGAGAAGAACGGCTATAGGCCGTGCCGCCGTTGCCGTCCCCAGGAACAGCTGGAATCAATTTCCCTGGTGAAACAAGCAGCAAAACTCATTGGGAGCGCGAGTGAAGAAGACTCGATCCGCCTCGGCCCGCTTGCCGCGCGATTGAACACCTCCACGGCAAAACTGCGGCGCGTTTTTCACCGGGTAACCGGATTGTCCCCCCGGGAATTCGCCCACGCCGCGCGTCTGGAAAAATTCAAGAAAAAGCTGCGCTCCGGCGTGGATATCTCGGAAGCACTCTACGCATGCGGCTATGGCTCGCCCAGCCGCGTCTATGAAAAAACAAATTCACAGTTGGGAATGACCCCGGCATCGTACCGGAAGGGAGGAGCAGGCATGAAAATCGGATTCACAGTGGCGGCAAGTTCGTTGGGCAAGGTGTTGGTCGCGGGGACCGAACGCGGAATCTCGGCAGTCTACGTGGGCGACGACGAAAGAATCCTCGTACGCGCTCTAGAAAAAGAATACCCGCGTGCGGAGATCAGACGCGCTGCGGCTTCGAACGAAGGTTGGCTCAAGGAAATCCTCAGCCGCGTGGAAGGCCACGCTCCCAGCAAGGATCTGCCGCTGGATGTGCAGGCCACCGCATTTCAGCGCCGCGTCTGGCAGGAGCTGCAGAAAATCCCGCTCGGCGCCACACGCACGTACAAGCAAGTCGCGCGCGCACTGGGCAAGCCAAATTCCGTGCGCGCCGTCGCCCGCGCCTGCGCCACGAATCCCACCTCGATCGTGGTTCCGTGCCACCGTGTGATTCGCACCGACGGGGAACTCGCCGGCTACCGCTGGGGTCTCGAACGCAAAGAAAAGCTCTTGGAAAGGGAAGCGGCGCGCGCCTAAACCACGGGTCTGCTACTCGTGCGGCTTTTCGATCTTCGTGCCTTTCGGCCAATCCGGCTTGAACTTGCCGTCGCCGATCTTCAGGTTCTTCATCACATTCTTGTACCGCGACAGAAAATAATCGCCCGAACCTGCTTCCAGGAATTTCTGTTGAACCGGCAGCCAGGAAGCCTCGTCCACCCACATCACAATCTTAGTGATCTGCTTGCGCAATTCATCGGAGCGCGGCACCAGCTCCACCAGCTCCATCTTGTGCCCGTCGAGTTCTTCTTCTCCCGCTAGACTCACGGTATAACTTTTCTTCAGGCTTTCGGCGCGCGTTCCAAATCCCAGCGCCAGGTATTGGTCGGCTAGCGCGCGGTTTTTGCCGATGTTGTACTCTTCCACGCGATTGATCTTCGGGGTGTAGATATAAAGATTGTCGCCATTCCGGATGATCGTTCGAGGATCCGGCGAAATAAAATCAATGCGCAGCTTGGAATCCTTGCGCACATAAATCTCGCCCGATTCCGTCGAGGTGTCCTTGACCACCGCGGTGTACTTCACATGGTCGAGCCCTGCCGTCAGGCTGCGGAAGTCCTCCGCCGACCTGTCCATCATGGTAAGCACGTAATCCAGTGTCAACTTCCCGGAATTCTGTCCGCCGCCCGCCAAGGCCGGAATTTCCAGGCACCCAAAGAGCAAAACCAATACGAAAAGGGCGTTTCTTTTCAATGCATCCCCTGTCCCGTTCAAATCTGTGTACATTCAAATCGTAGCACATGCTGAGGGCCGACGACTCTCAAGGCATTCAGTCAATTGGACCCCTCGATTAGTGCTTGATTTCCACTTGGTAGGCAATCACATTACCGCCGGCGTCACGCAGCGCCTCGATCTTTCCAATCGAGAAGCGCCCATCCTGCAGCCCCGCCCCGGCCTTCTGCAGGGCGTTATGGAGTTCGTTCTGCAGCGCTGGCGTCTGCTCTGGTGGCGCGAGCACCCGGGAATCAATCCTATAAACTTCCACCTCACCCGACTTGGAAACGAGTTCCACCTGCGTCGAGTTCACCGGGAGTCCCACTTGCGGCTGGTCATGAAACCAGCCTTTCGGGGAGAACACAAAAACCAGGATCAGAATCACCGCCACGTCGTACTGCCACGAGCCGCGCTCGTAGGACCAGAAAAACGTCCGGTAAAAAAATTGACCGATTCCCGCCATGGCTCAGTCTGCCGGCACTCCGTCCACGATCACGCCGTCGCGCATGTGCACCACGCGGTCGAAATACGTTGTGGCTTCCGGGTTGTGCGTTATCATGACGATGGTTTGCCCCAGATCCTTATTCAAACGTCGCAGCATTTCCAGCACAATCTCCGAATTCTTGGTGTCCAGGTTGCCCGTGGGCTCGTCGGCCAACAGAATCTTCGGTTCGTTGATGATCGCGCGCGCGATGGCCACGCGCTGCTGCTCGCCGCCGGACATCTCCGATGGCCGGTGCTCCAGCCTTCCCTCGAGGCCCAGCATTTTGGTCACAACTTCGAAGCGGTGCGGATCGAATCCGTCGCCGTGAATGTATTGGGCAATCGCGATGTTGCCCTTGGCCGTCAATGCAGGCAGTAGGTTGAATCGCTGAAAGACAAATCCGATTTTGTGGCGGCGAAGTTTCGTGCGTTCGGCGTCGCTCATTGCCACCAGGTCGTTGCCGTCCACCAGCACTTTGCCCCGAGAAGCCTTAGCCAGTCCCCCGATCACATAAAGCAACGAAGACTTCCCGCAACCTGAAGGCCCCATCACCGCCACGGATTCCCCGGGCAAAACCTCGAAGTTTACGCCGCGCAGCGCCGGTACTTCCACTTTGCCCGCGTGATACAGCTTCCAGACGTTCTCGACTTTGAGTATCGGCTCCAAGGTTTTGAGCTCGGGCTCCGCGGTTCCGGTGGGATTCGTTCGTATTGTAACTGTGATTGCCATCTCTGCCTAGTTTCCCATCCCCTGTAGTGGCCGATCTTCAGATCTGCGACGGATAACGCTAATCGTAAGACAGCGCTTCGACCGCGTCTTTGCGGCTGGCCTGCCACGCTGGATAGCTTGCGCCGACGAGCGCACCCACGATGGCGATCAGCCCTGCGCGCAATACCCAGCCCGCGGTAATCAAAATGGAAAGTGTCGGAAATAGCTTGAGGAAACCAGCCCGCACCACATAGCTGAGGCCGATGCCGGCAACAATTCCCAGCAGACAAAGCAATGTGGTCTCCGCCAGAAGCGCGCGGATGATCAGGAACTTGCTGGCACCCAATGATTTTAACACGCCAATATCGCGGGTCCTCTCCAGCACCGTCGTGTACATTGAAAGGAAAATCACCAGCAATCCAATCGAAACCGCCAGCGCAATCATCGAATTGATGAAGGTCTGCAGCGCCGGAATGTTCGTCGACGTCATCAGCGTCATGAATTCCTTCACCGGCCGCACCGGATAGTTGGGCAGAAGTTCCTTGATTTCGCCGATGACATCCGGCGTGTGCTCGGGGCGGGTGCACTTCACCAGGAAAATGGTCGCTTTGTCGCGGCCCCCAACTAGCTCCTGCAGCGTGGTAATGGGAACGAAAATGCGCCCCGCCTTTCCATGTTCCACGATGCCAACAACCTTCCAGGCGTGATTCAGCAAGGTGTAGGTATCGGCGAGCTTCACGTGCTTGGCCCTGGCCTGCCAGTCGTCCACCAGCATGTCGTCCGGCCCTTCTAAGTCATGCCCTTCATGAAACACGAATCCGTTCGAAACGTCGCGGAAAGAAACCGGGTCAATTCCCCAGATCGTCTCGACGCCGCCTGAAGTGTTGAACTGCAAAAACGCCGGGCTGACATACTGCACATATTTCAGTTCGTGAATCTTTTCACCAATCTTGATGGGCATAGGCGAGCCGCTCATCACGATAAAGATCTGCGCTGAGGGTGCCTGCACCATGATGTCGGCGCCGATTCCCTCGATTCGCTTAGCAGTTTCCTGCAGCATGCCGGAAGTGAGCCCCACGATGACAATGACGAGAGTAACTTCAACGGCGATGGCCACCACGCCAATCAGAGTGCGGACCGGCCGGTGAAACAGGTTGCGGAAAACAAACTGGCCCATCATGGCCGCTTTTCCCCGGAATTCTCCCCTACCTGCACGACCTCGGCGCCCGCCGGCGCCTCCAGCTTGAAGCGATCGGCTTCGAGCGCCCCATTCAATCGAATCTTGCTGATGGCCAGGTCCAGGCGGTATTCATCATGAGGCCGTTCGATGCGAATGCTCATCGGATACTGTTCGGCGCTCGCGGCTGAAACCGGCTGCCAGTTCCCGTAGCGCACATCGGAGAGCAGCGTTCCCTTCGGCCCGTAGGACTGCAGCCGCACCATGTTCAAATCGGCACGATCAAACCAGATCTTCCGCAATATCTCCGACTTGTATCCGCCGCGCAGCACCGTCAGGACGTAATACCGCGCGTTCTCGTCGTTGTATTCCTCAATTAGCCGCACTTCTTCCTTGCGTACTTCCGGCCACAACACGGCGTCCACCAGGTGCTGCGGCCGCAGGTTCTCGATGGGTTTGCTGCTCTGCCGTTCCAGCGCGACCTGGCCGACCAGGAACTTGTTCTTCGGGGGAATCGAGACTTCAAACGTCTGCCCGTCACTCACCATATCAAACACGGTTTTTCCGACAACCGGCACCTGGCCGATCATGCGAATGTTGTACGGTCGCGACGCCAGCAAAAATGCCTTCACCTCGTGGTATTCGTCAATTACGCCGCTATACTTCGTGCCCGCGGTCGGCTTCAGTTCCAGTGTGGCATCCATGCTTTTGAGGCCTCGTGCAAGCGCATTGTAGCGATCGAGCAGCTCCTCCTCGCTCGCCTCCCGCGCGACGGGCCGCTCCGCTGCCGGAACCGTCTTGGTCTTTTTGACCGCGGACCCGCAGCCGCAGGCGGCCGCCGACACTGTCACCAAAATCATGCGCTTCCAGATGCGTTTCATCAGTGAATTCTGCGTCTTCTATCCAAACTAGGCAATTTAGCAACCATCCCGGGGAGCGTCAAACCGCTTACTCACTGGGGCCGTGCAATGTGCACGCGAAACGGCTGCAGCGCCGGCCGCGCCCGCCGAATAATCTCGCTCGGCCATAAACTCTGGCTCAGCAGCGTCACCCAACCGTCATCTGGCTCGCAGATCGCGCAAAACGTGTATCGTGTGTACGCATCCTGATAAGCATCCAACCCGCGACGGGAAAGCTCGCTCTCCACAGCAACGTCCGCCTCATTCGCCGCAGCGCCGCAGCGCAAGCCGAAAGTTTCTCCTGCAAATCGGCCAACAAGCTCACGCAATTTGTCGGCTGGAAGCTGCGGAATCACCAGGCAGCGGTTAGCCGCTTCGCGGAATTCCACTTCATGACCCTTCGAGTAGTCGCGCACGCGATCCAGATGGCTGAAAAAATCCAGCACCCACGTCTCTTCGCCCGCCAGTGCGGGAATCACCGCCGCCCAGATGGAAGCTGCTTCCTCGCCCCGTACCGGCTCGCGGCTCTCCGTCCCGATCAATTCCAGTCCCACGGCTTTGATATCCGAGCCGAGGTCCATCCCCTCTACGTCCAGGGAATAGGGCGGCAATTCGGGCAGGTTATTTTCCGGCAGCAAGATTACTCTTCCTCGATTTCGCCAAACGTGGCATGAAACTCCGGCGAGGCTTTGCGCACCTGGAGCCAGTCAAAAAAGGACTCCGGGGCCTCCAGCCAGATGCGGAACCACTCTGCGATTTCCTTCTTCTCTTTGCGTTTCTGCTCTTCCACCTTGCGGTTTCGTGAAATCATCTCTGCCCGGCGCTTGCCGAGCCGCGCAATCTCCAGCACCCGCTCCACCGCCGCCCGTTCCCCGTGCGTGCGAAAGCGGCGCAGCAATTCGTCCAGGCGAGTCAGGCTTACCTCCGCGTCATAAAGCGTCTTGAAATGCAGAATGTCTTCAAACTCTTCCTCGAAGCGATCTTCCGCTTCCTCGCGCTCCGTAATCTGGATTTTCCAGCCCGCCGTCTTCAATACCTCGACAATGTAATCGTTCCCGGTTTTTCCCGCTTCGCCGTGATCCGCCAGCAGCTTGCGCCGCAGCTGGTCAATCTCCGCAACCGTCCACTTCTCGACGCCCAGGTCGCGCGCCGCGTCCAGAATCATGTCCTTCTTGTGTTTGAGCGCTTCGCTCATCGTTTGCCTTTGCGCGCCGGGCCTCCGGCATGAGTATGATGCGCTTCCACCGCCGGAGGTTCCGCGGGCTCCCCGCTGAGCAGGCGGTGATATTTGGCCACATTCTTGTTGTGTTCCGCCAGTGTGGACGCGAAAAAGTGCCCGCCCCGCGTGTTGGCCACAAAATAAAGATACGGGGTCTCCGCTGGATGAAACGCCGCGCGCAACGCAATTTCCCCGGGATTGCCGATCGGCCCGGGCGGCAAGCCCCGGTTCATATACGTGTTGTAGGGCGAATCAATCCGCAAATCCTTCAGCGTCAGCGCGCCGTTATACTTGCCGTCCTGCTGCAGCGCATAAATAACCGTGGGGTCGCATTGCAAAGGCATGTTCCTTGCCAGCCGGTTGGTGAACACGCCCGCGACCAGCAGCCGCTCGTCCGGCTTCGGAGTCTCACGTTCCACCAAGGATGCCAGCGTAACCGCGGAGGCGATTGATACCCCCGGATCGCTCTCCGGGCTCCCGCTCGGCAAAACATTCGCCAGGGCTTCCCGGAATTTTCTCACCATCATTCCGGTCATCTCCTGCCCAGTCGCATGTTTTGGAAGATTATAGGTCGCGGGAAACAGGAAACCTTCCAGCGTTTTTGCCTCTGGAAAAAGATCCTTGATCGGACTGGGGTCCTGTGCCGCATTCAGGAAGTCATCGGCCGTCAGAAACTTTGCGGCTTCCAGATCGTGGGCGATGTCAAAAATGGTTTCCCCTTCGCGTACCGTGAACGGTTGCTGGTAGACCTCGCCGTTCGCCAGCTTCCAGAAAACTTCTTTTCCCGGGAGCGGGCGATCGAACAGGTATTCGCCAGCCTCGAGTGTCCTCTTCCGATGGCGTCGCGCATACAGTTCGAATGCCAACGAATTGCGAATCACTCCAGATTTTTCGAGGATGTGGGCCACCGCGCGTTGCGAAGCGCCGTGCGGAATGTCCACATACAGGCCATCCGCCGGGAATGCGCCATACGGTTTTTCGATGGAATACCAGATGTAGCCGGCGGCAGCCGCCGCGGCAAGCAGAACCAGCAGGATCAGGGCGGCAACAATTTTCAAATTAGCGGCTCCCCTCCGTCAGGGCCGTGCGTACCAGATATTCCCGTAAAATCACCATCGCAGCAACGGCATCGACCGTGTACTTTCCGTCCGCCGCCCCCGCCATTTTCCTGCGCCCGTCGGGAGTCTCTTCGTGCACAATCCGCCGCCCCATCTCTTCTTCCAGGATGCGCTCGGCTTCCCAGCTGCTCAGCCGTTCGTCCACCAGTTCCACAGGCAAGCCAGTCTGTTTGTGCACGCGCTGCGCGAATCGCGTTGCCTCGTCCGCCATCTCCCCGCCCGACCCGTCCAGTCGCAAGGGAAGTCCCACCACACACTGCCGCACGCCAAGGTCGCGCGCCAATTCTCTCAGCCTGCGCATGTCCTCATTCCGATTGATGCGCTCCATCGTGTCGTAGGGCTGCGCAATCCGCGCTTCGCTGTCTGCCAGCGCCAGCCCAATCTTCGTCCGCCCATAGTCCAGCGCCAGAATCTTGAAGGCGCCCTGCGCCCGTTCCGCCGCCAAAACCACGGTTTTATGTGGATTTCCACTCACATCTTCAGTATAGCTCGAACCACACTTAGCACGCCCACAAGCGCGCCGCGATTTCCCTTTCGTGCACCGTCTCCCTTATAGGGGGCGGCCTGCCTGCCTTATCGGTGGAGCTTGCCGGTCTAAAGACCGGCCACTACACGCGGCGCACGGGCCAAGGCTTGTGCTATCGGGGGCGAGGGCGGCCCTCCTATCACGGCTTTCTACCCCGCGCGCCACTCTCCCAGTCCGGCCACATGCCCTGAGTCTTCATCTCCTGGTCCAGCCCGGTCTCCTTCAGCAGCGTCTCCATCTGTGCGCGCGAATAGCGCGGCCCAATCGGTTCCGGACGATCCGCGATCCCCCATGCCGTCACCGCCGCCAGCACCGTGTTCAGTTTCAGTTCGCGAATGTCCACCTTGTCAAAGGTGTCCGAAGCCGCGTGATAATTCTGCAGGTAGTTCGCAACTTCCTGGTTGGCCACCAGGTTTGGCACGCCCTCCAGCAAAAAATCAAAGTGGTCCGTGCCCCAACTCGCGTCAAGCGAATGGTCGTCCACGCCCCATCCCGCGAACGGTTTCAATATTTCCCGCACCGCCGGCTCGATGTCGCGGCGCCCGCCCAGCGAATAACCGGTCACGCGGCCAACCCCTGAATCGAAAATCACCACGCCCCGGTATTTGTCCAACTCCGCCCGATGGGCCTTCACGTATTCCCACGAGCCGAACAACCCTTCCTCTTCGCCGCTGAAAAGGATGAACCGGATCGTGCGACGGGGCAGCAGCCCGCTCGCCTTGATCGCCCGCGCTGCCTCAATCACCAGCGCCGCGTTGCATCCGTTGTCCAGTGCGCCAGTGCCAAGCTCCCACGAATCCAAATGCGCCCCCAGCACCACAATTTCATCGGGCTTTTCGTACCCGCGAATTTCTCCCACCACATTTTGCTGCTCCACCGGCCCGCCGATCGTGTTCGGCATCATCAGCCGCACGCGCACCTTCCCGGGATTCGCCCGGGTCGCGCGCTCCAGCCGCAATCCGTCTTCCCGCGCCACCACCGCTTGCGGAATACGTTCCAGTTTGCCGTCCGTGGTATTCGTGTGCCGGTACAGGAGCTTGTGTTCGCGTTCCCCGGTCCACAAAATCGCCAGCGCCCCCGCCTTCAGCGCCCGCTCAATAATTGCCGGCGGATTCCGATATTCGTTGAACAGATCGCTCCATGTGTAGCTGACCTCTGTGTGTACAATCAGGATCGCGCCCTTCGCCGAACTTCCCGCGTGCGTGAAATCACCTTCCGCGCCGGTTCCGATGTCCACCAGCACGCCCTCCGAGCCCCCAGCGGGCGTAGCCGGGGAAAGCCCCACTGAAACCAGCGAAACCGGGAATCGTTCCGCTCCGAGGACCTCCAGCCGCGTCTGGCCCTCGCTCCAAGCCACCGGAATCATGTATTTCTCGGTGTGCACGTCCACTCCCGTCGCGCGAAATCCCGCCACTCCCCACTCCACCGCCTTTGCCATCTCCGGTGAGCCCGTCACCCGCCCGCCAATCCCGTCCGTCAGCCGCCGCAAGTTCTCTTCCAGCGGCGATTCGCCCATCACAATCGGCGTGATTTTCGTCGCCGCCTGCGCGCAAGACGAAGCCTCCGTCGTCGAGCAACCCTCCGCCCCCTGCGCGGCCTGTCCCGGGTGCAGCGAATCCGTCTTCACGGCGGGAATTTGCGCCATTGCCAGTTGAAAACTGGTCAGAAGGTACAGTCCCGAACAGGCAAGAAGGTGGCGTTGAAGTCGCATCTCAGCTCCGTGAAACTCAAATTTGAATTTGCTGGCGAATTATATCCCACTGCCTGCCCGGCAAATTGATATTTGGGCATCTCGCGATATGCTTGGTCACGCGGAACCCGAGGTGAGGGCAATGACCGAGACACAAGCCATCCGGCCAAGCCTGTGGTGGGCGGCGCTATCCATACCATTCTTACTGGCGGGGGTGGGGCTCGCGGTCTTCTTCCTGGTCATGCAAATTCAGCGCGTCGGCGCTTCGATGGCGTACATGAACGTCCCCGGTGAAATGGATGTGGGGCTGAAGAAAAATCTTTCCTACACCGTGTTCCTGGAGCAAACCTCGGGTGGAGGTTCCGACCCCGGCCCGATAGTTGCTTTGAAATCGAAGGTACGCTGCGAACTTCACGCGCTGCCCTATGGGAACACGATCCCCATGAGCGCTCCTTCCGGCTCCGCCACCTATAACTATGGCACCCGTTCCGGCATCTCTGTTCTTGATTTCACCGTTCCGCGGGACGGCACCTATGTTCTGGGGTGTCAGGACTACCGGGGAAAGGCCGGGCCGCCGCTCCGCATTGCCGTTGGGGCGGGCGCTGCGGAAGCAATCACTGCGGCCGTGGAAGAAGCCCTTGTTTCGTTTTTTGCCGGGGGCCTTGTTGCGCTGCTGATTTTTGTTCGCGTCCTGATGCTGCGCGATCAATCGAAGCGGGCCATTCGTTCCCAGGGCTTGAAACCTGTCTGAAATGTTCGCCGAGCGATAGCTTGCCGAAACTGCCGGTTCTATCGCGGGCTCGTTACGCGCTTACCAGGCAGTCCGACACCTTCGCAACCTGCACCATTTCCTCCACATCGTGAACCCGGACGATGTGCGCGCCCTGCAGAATGCTTGCCGCCAGGGTTGCCGCTGTTCCCCAGATTCGTTCGCCGGACGGCAAAGGTTTTCCATCCCGGGCGAGCGTTGCGCCCAGAAATCCTTTCCGCGAGGTTCCAACCAGCAGCGGATAACCCAATCTTGCCAGTGTCGGCAGCTTGGCCAGCAATTCGTAATTCTGCTCGAAACTTTTTCCGAAACCGATGCCCGGATCGAGTATGATTTGCGATTTCTGCACGCCCGCCCGCCGCGCAAGGGCCACAGACTCCCGAAGCCCGCGGCTAACGTCTTTCACGACATCCTTTGCCCACGGCTTTTTCTGCATGGTGCGCGGCGTCCCGCGCATGTGCATCAGAATGAGTGGCACCCCAAATCGCGCCGCCACCTCGGCAATCTTCGGGTCCTGCCTCAGCCCGGAGATGTCATTCAGCATTTCCGCGCCGCCGCCGATCGCCATCTCTGCCACGCCGGCCTTTTGCGTGTCAATCGAAATCGGAATTTTCAATCGCCCGCACAGTCCCCGCAACACCGGCAACAGCCGCCGCAGCTCTTCCTCCGCCGAAATGCCTCGGGACCCCGGCCGCGTGGACTCCGCCCCAATATCCAGAATGTCCGCGCCCGCCCGCTCCATGGCCAACGCGGCCTTCACAGCATCCGCCACCCGAAAAAATCTCCCGCCATCTGAAAAGCTGTCCGGCGTCACGTTCAGCACGCCCATCACCAGCGTGCGCTCGCCCAAAACAATCGCCCGCCGGCCAACGCGCACCCTGAACTTCTTCCTAGTTATCATGGATTCCGAAAACCGCATTGAAGGTCAAACCAGCTCACGTAGCGGCCGCCGTCCGCGGCGGGCCCCTCAAAAGGAAAACAAATCTCACCGAGGCTGACCGTGCGCTCTTCACCAGTCACGAGTCACGAATCACCAAATCCTAATCCAAATCGAAATCGCGGATAGGCTTCCCGGCCGGCGCGTCCTTGGCCTTCTTCATGGCCTCTTCGAACTTCTTGGCGAGAATGTCTTCCTTGTTGGTTTCCTGAAACCAGGAGTCCGCGAACTTGTCCTCGCGGTTCTTCTTCTGCTGCTCCAGGATGCTCTGCGCCTGCGTCAGGTCCACGTCCGGTCCGGGCTTGACGTGCGCCTCGTGCGAAAGCACCGCGCCAATCACCGGGTCCACCACCAGCTTCGCCTGGCAGCACGGGCAGGTAATATTCAGGTTTTCGCCGTCTTTCAGTCCCATAGGCCGTATTGTACGCCTGCGCGCAAAAAAGTAGGGGCCCGATTTTTCGGGCCCCTGGAGGAAATTTTGAGACTTTAGCTCACGCTTTCGCCGGGGAATCCCCGCGCGTGAAACCCGGGGCCGGGCGCATCTCCGGGCGAACCACCTTCGGGTCCGCTGCCGGCGCGGCTTGCGGCGGCACCGTGGGAGGGGTCCGCGGCTTTTCGGGCAGCGGCTTGCCTTCCATCAATAATCGCACTTCATTGGCGTCAAGCACTTCGCGGATCAGCAACGCCTGCGCAATGTTGTCCAGCGTCTCCTTATGGGTGGAGAGCAGGTTCTTTGCAGCCTCGTAACCCCGGTTGACGATCCTCTTCACTTCGCGGTCAATCTGCAAAGCGGTGTCTTCGCTGAAATCGCGGTGCTGCGCAATCTCGCGGCCCAGGAAGATGGCCTCTTCCTTCTTGCCGAACGCCAGCGGTCCCAGGTCGCTCATGCCCCATTCGCAAACCATGTTGCGCGCGATATCCGTGGCGCGCTCGATGTCGTTGCCCGCGCCGGTGGTGATGTGCCCCAGGAAAATTTCTTCGGCGCTGCGGCCGCCCATAAGCACGGCCAGCATGCCCTCCAGAAATTCTTTCGTGTAGGTGTGCTTGTCCGCCTCCGGCAGTTGCATCGTCAAGCCCAGCGCCATGCCGCGCGGAATAATCGTCACTTTGTGAACCGGATCGGCGCCCGGCGTCATTGCCGCAACCAGCGCGTGCCCCGCTTCGTGATATGCGGTGTTCCGCTTCTCCTCGTCCGACAGGATCATGGACTTGCGCTCCACGCCCATCAGCACTTTGTCCTTGGACATTTCAAAATCGTCCATCGCCACGAACTTGCGGTTCTGTCGCGCGGCCCACAGCGCCGCTTCGTTCACCAGGTTCGCCAGGTCGGCGCCGGAAAAGCCCGGAGTGCCCCGTGCAATGATCGAAAGATCCACGTCATCCGAAAGTGGAACCTTGCGCGTGTGCACGCGAAGAATTTCTTCGCGGCCCTTCACGTCGGGGCGCGCCACCACCACGCGGCGGTCAAAACGCCCGGGGCGCAGCAGCGCAGGATCCAAAACGTCGGGACGGTTCGTCGCCGCGATCAGGATCACGCCTTCGTTCGATTCAAATCCATCCATCTCGACCAGCAGCGCGTTCAGAGTCTGTTCGCGCTCATCGTGTCCGCCGCCCAGGCCCGCTCCGCGATGCCGCCCGACCGCGTCGATTTCATCAATAAAGATGATGCAAGGAGCATTCTTCTTGCCCTGCTCAAACAGGTCGCGCACGCGGCTCGCGCCCACGCCGACGAACATCTCCACAAAGTCCGAACCCGAAATCGAGAAAAACGGCACATTCGCTTCGCCGGCAATCGCCCGCGCCAGCAAAGTCTTGCCCGTGCCCGGAGGTCCGACAAGCAGCACGCCCTTCGGAATGCGGCCGCCCAGTTTCTGGAATTTCTGCGGGTCCTTCAGGAACTCGATAATCTCCTGCAGCTCTTCCTTCGCTTCGTCGCTGCCCGCGACATCCTTGAAGGTTGCTTTCTTCTGCTGCGCGGAAAGCAGCCGCGCCCGCGACTTGCCGAAGCTCAGCGCCTTGTTGCCGCCCGCCTGCATCTGCCGCATCAGGAAAAATACGAATCCTGCCAGCAACAACAGGGGAAGGGCATTCAGTAAAATCAAAACCCAGTCGCCGCTGCGCACTTCCTTCACGCTCAGCTGCACGGCCTTGTCGCGAAGCGTCTTGGTGATTTCCGGGGCGTTTTCCTTGGGTACGGTGACCCGGAACTTGTGATTCGCCGGGCGCACATACTCCCCCTGCATTTCGTAGCTGTTCGGCGAGAGGTACATCGTCACTTCCTTGACGTCGCCCTCGTCCACCTTGGCCATGAACTCGCTGTAGCTTGGCGTGTCCTCACGCGCAGCCTGCCCGTTGGCCGAGACCAGTTTCCAGAGCATCACGCCCAGGAACACGATCGAGATCCAGAATAGAATTGTTTTAGCCGTGGAATTCACATTGCCCTCACAATCAGACCCGTCCCAAGAAACTGAATAAAATGCTCGCCGGCCTCACCGCTTGCGCCTTTTCGCCCGCTTGGCGCCGCCGCCCGCCTTCTCGCCGCTGATTAATGCTTTTCCATTACGCCCCAGGCCGTTCGGCCCGGCCAGCCCGTACCCGGACCACATTAAGTTGGATGCAGTCTGGAAGCCAAAGTAATCGGGCTCCAGGGCCACGCGCCGCTTCGAAGCCTTGTCCAGCAGGACCGCCAGCCGCAGCGAACGCGGCCGGTTTTCTCCGATGCGCCGCAGCAGAAACTCCTGCGTCACCCCGCTGTCCAGTACCGCGTCCACCAGCAAAACGTCGCGCCCTTTGAACTCCGAGTGCTCCTGGTCGCCGCTGGTGGTCTGGCGATTCCCGAAGAAGACTTCGCGCCGCACGCGCCCGTCCATCTCGACGTCGCGCACATCTTCGCGCACAAAATGAACCGCCACGGGCCCGTCGATGGCTCGCACCAGGTCAGCCGCAAATACGAACGAACGGTCCATCGTCACCACAACATCTAGCCGCCGCCCCCGGTACGCCTGCGAAATCGCGCGCCCCAGCGTTTTCACGCGGCTGGCGATTCGCACCGCAGAGTAGGAGGCACCTCTTCCACGGCTCACGATGAGGATTCCTCGGTAATCACCACCGCTACACGGCTCCCTTCAGCCACTGCAAACTCGTCCGCGACCGGCAATCCCAGGACCCACGCTAACCTTCCCGCACTCGCCAGCACCGGCCAGCTCTCTTTTTCCCAGCGGCTCACGCCCAACTCGTTCAACAGCCGCGCCACCTTGTGCCGATTCTGATGGCCCTTTGGCCGCATGGAATCGCCGGGACGCCAACTCCTCAATTCAAGAGGTACAAGTAACTGGCCACGGTCCAGAACCGCCCCCGTACTAATAGTTTCTCGCCCTTCCGAGGGCCAGTCAATCACCCGGAAGCGCAAGATGTGAGAAAGTGCATCAATGCGCAACTCCTCGCCTGTGGCGGGCAGATGCACGTGCAACGAAAAAGTCGCCGACCTGGCCTTGTCCTTGCGCGGCGCCGATGCGCGAAAGACCAGCGAGTCGCGTTCCCGGCGCACTTCCACTCCGCCCGGCAACTGGAGGATCTTTCCCGAGTGGCCGCTCCCGGCCAAATGCAGCACCGCGTCCACATGCAGCGCCCCCAATTCGCCGGCCCGCGGCTTCATCCGCTTCACGACTTCCCGAATCATCCGTTTCCTCAAAGCAAGGGCGCTCGTTTCCGGGGATTCTGCGCCGCTTCTTTTTGGAAAGCCTTTTTGGACTCCCGCAAACTCTCCGACCGGAATGGAAATGCCCGCTCCAATTTCTTTCCCAACCGCTTTCGCTCGAAATTGAGCCGCGTAATCCAGATAAGAATTATCTTCACGCGCGAGTTCGGCCAGCTGGCAAAGATGCTCGACAACCGGGCTTTGAAATTGTTTCTCCAAAAAGGGAAGAAGCTTATGCCGGATACGCGCTCGTGTTCGCGTTTCATCCCGGTTGCTTGCGTCCTCGCGCCAGGCTTGGCGTATGCCACGCAGGTAATCGCGCAGCGCCCCGTGCCGAATCCCTAACAGCGGCCGGAACGCACTTCCGGCTTGCGGATGAATTCCGGCAAGCCCCGCCAGCCCCGTGCCGCGCAAAATGTGCGCCAGCACCGTCTCTGCCTGGTCGTCCGCGGTCTGCGCCACCGCAATGCGCGAAACTCGCTCATCCGTCACGAGCTGCTCAAAGTAGGCGTAACGCGCGCGCCGCGCCGCATCCTCCAGGTTTGCCCGCTCCCGCCGGGCCTTTTCGGCAACGTTTTCGCGGGCGATGAAAAATTCCAGCCCATGCTGCGCGGCAAGTCTGGCCACGAATTGTTCATCCGCCCCCGACGCTTTTCCCCGCAACTTGTGATTGAAATGCGCCACGCACAGAACCACGCCCAATTCCTCGCGCAATTCGATAAGCAATCGCAGCAGCGCCACCGAATCTGCGCCACCGGAAACCGCCACACCAATGCGTTCCCCGGCGCAAACGCCGAAGCGCTCGCGCAGCGAAACCCGCAACGACTCCGCAAGCTCGTGGCGTTTCTCGCGCCCCTTCTTTTTGGTTGTTTTCCTCGCAGGCATGGCCCTCGGACGTATCCTAGCAACGCTCGCACGCAAGGTCGAGCAATCGTCTAATAGTTTGTCCAACAACCACTGTTGAGCGAAGGCCCCGGGAACGCCATTCTCCCGAATGGGGTTCCTATTCCGCCAACCTGTCAACCTTTGAGACATCACCTGCGCTGAATCGGCCATCCAACTTCGTGTGTATTTCCGTTCTGAAACGTATTACTGTCTCGGCACGTCCATCATATTAATCAAGGGAAAGGATCCTTCCATGCCTCGACTTCGGCGCTCGCTCCTGGACAGCAAAGCTGCTCTATTTCTTTGCGGGTTGCTTGCGGTCCTGCTCCTGTCCGGCTTCCTGTTCACTACCGCCGCCGCGGCACAGGATTCCTCCAAACGACTGACCAATCAGGACATCATCACCATGGCTTCGCTCGGCCTTTCCGACGATGTCATAATCGCCAAAATCCGCAGCGTTTCCGGTTCCGACGGCCTTAACTTCGACACCTCGGTGGACGGCCTGAAGTCCCTGAAGGAAGCCAAGGTTTCCGACGCCGTCGTCAAGGCCATGATCAATCCCGCGCTTCCTCCGACAGTCGTCGTTGCGGGGGCGCCCATGACGCCGGATCCCAATTTTCCGCCGCCGGAAGTCGGCGTTTACTGGAAAGACGGACCGACGTTCTCGCTCGTTCAAGGCCGGACGCTCACTCATCAGAAGACGGGCGGCCGCGCGGCGAGCATCTTTACCAACGGGATCCGTTCCGAACACTGGGATGCCGTCGTTGAAGGCCCGATATCTGCGAACCTCGTTAAGGACCGGCACCCTGTTTTCTACTTCTATGTTCCCGATGGCGACACCGCCGCGGATTACGTTCTGCTCAGCTTGGAGAAGAAAAGCGATCACCGGGAATTTCAGGTCGGCAGTTTCGGCGGGTTAGCCGGCGGGAAAGCTGGAATCAAAAAGGAGAAGCAGATTTCGTTCCGCGCCGAACATGCGGGCATCCGCGTTTACAAAGTCACGCTGGATTCCGATCTCAAGCCCGGGGAATACGCTTTCTTCCTCGGCACCGGAGCCCAGTCCAACATGTCGGGCGGCGACCTCGGCGCATCCCGCTCCGGCGGCAACGCCACCGGCAAGATCTACGACTTCTCCATTCCTCAATAGGTGTTTGTCTTTCGAACCTGCTGACGTCCCGGCCAGTCGAGGTAATCAATTGGACTGGACGCCGTCGTCTTCAGCTTCCCTTCAAGCAGATCGATGAAGAGTTCACGTGTGCGTCGGCCTACGGGCTGAGTTCGACCAAAAGCAACCCAGCCGAGGAGAAGCAAGTGACGGTGCTCTTCACGGCGAACGCCTTTCGGAAGTGACTCCTACCCAAGAGCTTATCTTGCTTAATCTTCCACCTTGCCGGCACCTCGAACTCGTCATCCGGGATACTCGACACGCTGACTTCCGTGACATTCATCGTGTTTTCGGTCAATCCAAGTCCGCCTATGAATCTGGAGTCCGTTTTTGAAGAAAACGCAATACCGCGGAGGTCTGTGCCATACAACCTGTCGCCGGCTAAGGAGTGAACGGGGCTACAAGCAGCAGCGGCAGGATAGCCGCGCCGGATGGCTTCTTCGACGAAATCTGCGAATTCCGCCCCACCGGGGATGCTCTCGGAAATACAAACCGTTCCGCTGTCCAACAAAGCCCCATGGGCGGTCCGCCAACGGGTTACGAGCTCAAATTCATATGCCTGGCACACGGCGCCTTGGAACTCGCCCTTCGCCCCTGTTGACCGAACCTCCCTCTTCGAGTCTTTGATCACAATTTGGCTCTGGAGCTGTTCTGAAACCATCTTCAGCTCCGCGACCAGAGCCTCTTTGTGCTTTGGGTCCAGGCGAATTCTCCTCCCGGATTCCAGCTCGTAGATCGTGATAAATACTGTGGAGCCGCGCCGCGTCTCTAACCGCATCTTCAATCCCTTGATCTCGAGTTTTCTTATCAGCAGGTCGGGGGAGACGTTGCCTCCTTGCTGGTCGCGCTCGAAGATCGTAACGTCCGCCCGCAACTCGGCCACGGACGCGAGAATCGTAAGACTCAAAACACCCAAGCTCAGAAAAATCGGGAAGGGAAAAGCGCGGTGGAACAGACACATGAGGTGATCTCCAAGGTCGATTCTATTTTTCCTTTGCTTCGCTGCCGACCAGTTTTTCGACGTCGGCCATTTCTTTGGGAATTGCGGCGCTCAGGATTTCCGGCTCGCCCTCGGTGATCAGGATGGTATCTTCTACGCGGAAATGCATCTGCTTGTCGGGAAATTCCACGATCGGTTCCACCGTCACCACTTGGCCAGGCTTAATGGGACCGCTTGCACGCAGCACGTCGTGCGTCGCCAGTCCCACGAAGTGGCCCGGCCAGCCGTACCACTGGTTCCCAATTCCCGCCTTGTCAAACACCGCCTTGCCCGCCGCTTCGGCTTCTTCATAGGTGTGCCCGGGTTTTAGCAGCGCGATTGTGGCTTTCTGTGACTCCAGGTCCACCGCATACCATTTCGCCTGCTCCGCCGTGAATTTCCCGCTGATGTTGAATGTGCGCGTGATGTCCATTGTCATGTGGTCTAGGGAGGCCGCGTAATCAAACACCACAAGTTGATTCGCCTCGATGACATTCCTGTTCGAGAAGTAGTGCCACGTGTTGATGTCTTTTCCGGAGCCCACAATCGCCAGATACGCCACGCCCTGCGCTCCGTGACTGTAATAATAGTCGTAGGCCCGCGCTTCGATCTCGTATTGGTGCATTCCCGGGCGGGCATGTGCAATCGCCGAGCGGTCGCCTTCCGCGCTGATTTTCCCGTTGCGCCGCAGCACTTCAATCTCTTTCGGCCGCTTGATATTGCGCATCGCATCAATAAGGAAGGTCACGTCGCGTAGCCGGGCCATCGGATAGCGTTCCGCCAGCAGCTTCGCCGGCGCCAGATCCTCGGGAACGTCCTCGTGGTAGGGGTGCGCGAATTTCCACGCGTGGTCGCGGCCCACTTCCGCGCGCGCGCCATCGGCCTTGTCCGGAAAACCCAGCCGCACCCACAGATCCACTTGCGGATGCGCGCTCAAAGCGGAAGACAGCAGCAGATCGAGGTTTCCGATCGGCAACACGTTCTCGAAACCAAGCTTTTTGGCTTCGTCGGGTTGCGAAAGAAGATTCGGGCCGTATACCTGTGCGGTGCGGCCGGCCTGCTGCGGCTCGAAGAGATAGATCTTGCCGGTCGAGTTATCCATGGCCAGCACCGCGCCGGGATCCTGCGCGCCTGTGTAGTAGTAAAAGTCGTTGTCCTCGCGGTAGTGTGTCGCCTCCGCGATTTCGTTGCGCGCAAACAACAGCGTGTAGCCGGTCTTGGTCTGCGCCATCAACTCCGCGCGCCGCGCCAGAAACTCCTGCGCCCCGCCCAAGTCCTCGATGGCCTTCCAGTCGGTGTACTGCGCCCGTGCCGCGGCGCCGAATCCCAAACACAACATCGCAACGATCATTAGTAGTTTGACTGTGGCCGTCCGTTTTCGCATGGTTTTGCCCTTCTCTGGAAAGTAGCGGGCACATTGTAGGCCGCCACGCGGCAAAAGGGAAACTGCGGAGGCGCGTTCGTATGTGCGAGCGGGCGGCCAACGCTTTAAATTGTAAACAGCATCCAACCGGATTAGACTCGGGTGTAACGAATCCGCGCGAGCCTGGCAGCTTCTACATCGGAGGCCGCGGGGAGGGTACCCATATGTCGCGCTTTTTCCTTCGCGGTTCGATCCTAAGAAAGTTCATCCTGGTTGCATCCGGTGTCTTGGTCTTCGCCTGGCTGCAGACCCCCATTGCGCTGGCTCAACATGGAGGTGGTGGCGGGCACGGCGGCGGAGGCGGCGGGCATATCGGAGGCGGGGGACACTTTGCCGGCGGCGCGCACGTGAGCACGCCGCATGGTTCCGCTCCGGCAGGCCATGGAACAGCGTCGGGATTCCGCGGCTCGGCAGTAGCGCTCCCTGGAGCAAGATTCAACGCCAACAGTTTCCGCCTTCAGCCCCACCCGATTCACCCGCGCCCATTTCCCCCACGCCCGTTCCCTATTTTCGGCTTTCCCATATTTTTTGGCCCGCCATTTTTCTTTGGCGGAGCGTTCAATTCCTTCTGTTGGCCTTCTTGCGGTCCGTTCTGGGGACCCGGATGCAGCTTTTCGCCGTTCTACGGCTATGGCGGTTACAGCTTCGGTTCCGACTTTGGGAACGGCTGGACTGCCTATGGCTCAGGCGGCTTAGGCGCACAAGATGCCGTGCCGGGGTATGACAATCCTCCTCCATTCCTTTATGGCCAAGGAGCGCGCGACCTGGTGGAGCTCTTTTTCAAGGACGGCACGGTCGCGGAGGTGAGGGACTACTGGCTGGCGGACGGGCAAATCCATTTCACGACGCTTGACGAGCGCGGCACGAAGCTGATCGAACAGGCCAGGGATTTCGCCGACCTGAATTTGCAGACCACCATTGATGTGAATACGGAGCGCGGATTCCGGTTCACCTTGCGCAACGAACCTCTGGAGCAGTATTTGCGGAATCATCCCGATATGAGCCCGCAGGATAGTCCGAGTCCGCCAAAGAACTAGATGAAGCAGTGAAGCCTGCAGCCGATACTCGGCAGTTTTTAGTCGACAGCCGTTTGCTTCGGGGCGGAGAAAGAGACCTCAAGCCGGTCGCAACGCCCGGTATGGGAAGCACGATATCTACTGGCAAACCTTGGGTGTGACGAAGGCGGTGTCAGGCGTCGGCCGCCTTTAGCTTTGCTGGCGCGAGGGCGATCAGCGCGACGCCGATGATCACCAGCGCGAGGTCGCCGATCAGGAAATGGACACGCTGGGCCACATCGTAGTAAGCCTGCACGCTCATGAGCACGGCGTGGACAATGCTTGACCATGCCGCGAAGGCAATCACGCTGCGAGACGCGGACGGATTGCGCGCCGCCAGCAGCAGGAAAATTCCCAGCGTGACGTAGACACTCAGCATCATCTGCAGCGCTTCGTCCTGACTAAGCACCACCATCGGATGGGCCAGCGCCACAAAAATCAGCCCCACCAGCACCAGCACGATTTTCAGTGCTCGTTCGCGGATCATTGTGCCCTCCTGGCAAAAACGAAAACTGGGATATTGGAAAACGGAAAATGGAAAGTAGAAAACCGAAACTGCCTTTGTACACAGTTCATCAACGGGAATGTTACGTTGCAGGCGTGCGAAAAACTAAGGAAATCGCAGGCACGGCCGCCCCGGGGTTCTGAGTTTGAACCTCAACAGTTAGAGGGTGAATGTCCAGAACAAGTTGAGGATGTGAAGCGACGCCGAGACCCGGGGATGAAAGCGAACCCGGGGCACCTGATTAACAGGGATTTTTTGTGGTTCGCGGGTGCTCGGCACAGACATGGGACGTGAACTCCAGGTCGCGCTGCTTTTCATAGCGCTTCTTCATCTCGTCAATGGATTGGCCAACAAGCGGTCCTGAAGGGTTGAACGCCCACGCGCATTCGGTGCAAACCCAGCCTTGAAAATTCTTCGTTTCCACCCATTCCAGTTTGCGACGCATTGCCCCCACGGCACACCTCGAGATTTGCGGCGGTTAAGTTTCTTCGAAAGTCGGTAGTGCAACTATCTCCGGCGCCACACGGATGTCAAAGCCGCTCTTTCCAACCTCCTGCGCGTGGTTCAGACGAGGTCAACATTTGTTGAGCGGGCTTCAAAATTCAGATGTGAATCCACTATGCCGGAACATTAGCGATAGAGAGAGGGTGCTGTCTGTGGGGTATCAAACACTAGGAAGAACTACTATCGCAATCCGAGGTCATCCTCGAACTGTCGAATCACGTCGTAACACTCGCACGCGGTGCCCTGAAGTTTCCTGCGGTTCACAACCTTCACCGCGCCGCGGATGTATTCTATGATTCCTTTTTTTTGCAGGTCGGACGCAGCCAGGCTTACCGTGGACCGGTCCGTACCCATCATGGTCGCAATGAAGTCGTGGGTGATCGGCAGCACTGCCAGGTTCACCCTATCCTGAGTCATCAGCAGCCACCGCGAGAGACGCTGCTGTATATCGTGAAGCCGGTTGCATGCCGCGGTCTGGGCCACTTGCATCCCTTGCAGCCCCGAATGCCTGCTCAAGATCATCTGCAGCTGCGGGGTCGAACGCAGTATGCGTTCCAGCGCATTTCCGATCATGCGGAAGCCATCGCCGGCAATCTGCACGATTTCCCGCACCGAACCTCTGCTCAAGCCAACGGCCAATCCCGCTCCGACATAGCCCTCGTAGCCCACTACACCCACTTCCACGGTTCGGCCGTCTTTGGTTACCACAACCTGAGAAACCATTCCCCGGTTCGGGAAATATACGAACTCGATGTTTTGCGTTGGCTCATGCAGGCTGAGATGATCCGGCAGATCCACGTACGTCAAGTCAGGACGTATCAATTGGTATTCATTTTCGGGCGTGGCCAACAGCACTTTGTTGCTCACCGGCTTCCCATCGGAGCTGGTCCGTTCGCCCGCCTGTACCACTCGATAGCTTTTTCGGCTCATTGCCATCCTGAACTGCGCCAAGGTGCTCTGGCGGCATGGGGAAAACTTCAAAGGTTCGGAGATTCCACGCCAATTCAACCAAACAAGGGGCGCAAAAATCTGTCCGATACGGAACACCGCTCAAAACCAAGCCGTTGGCGGGTGCCCGACGGGGATCGCAAATTCAACTTCAAAAGTCAAACGGTGAGTGTCCGGGAAAAAGGGAAGTCCTGAAGCAACCCCAGGACCCGGTTGGTCACCCGGCCAATGACTCAGGACTTCGCACTCCACGTGTTCCTCGCGACGCATACCATAGCTCCCAGCACTCCGAACATCATCGAAAAAGGTATGGCCGCGTTGGGGACCACTCCAAAATTTTTGCTTCCTAAACCTATGGCGTACCCGAGACCCAGCCCTAAGCCCATGCAACCCAGAATGATGGCCACGTTGAGTATTTTCCACTTCGCTCCTGGCTCCGTCGCGATGGCGAACCCCGTGCCCAACAGCAACGCCACCAACCAGAGTGCGGCCATGAATACCCCCTACCTGCCGACAGTATGAAGATGAACCAAAAAGACTGCAGACTTCAACGATTAAATACCGGCGAGTGGTTCTCTAACAGCGCCGTGTTCGGCAAACCGGCGCACCCAGTATCCAAGAGGTTTTTGCGAATTGAATGTGCCACTCGCCAAACAAGGTTCAGGCAGTCTTCGCTGAGAGCCACGCGGCCGCGATCAAACACACGGTAATCAGGGTTGAGAAAACAAGGGGGGTGGTGAAGGCGTATCTCCAGCTCAAAGCTGTGACGGCGACGAAGCAAATGGCGAGCGCCCAGGCAATGCTGCGAACGCGTGCCAAAGTCTCTGCCGGAAGCCGGCCCAGCAGCCACGCCAAAACCGCCGCGAACAAGAGAAACACGGAGAAAAAAAGCCCGAACGCGCTGAAGAAGTCCCAATACGTCCGGGTAAACCCTTGCGCGTCAAAGTGGACAGAGCGCATTAACCCAAGAACCGCGTCCGCTCCCCATTCCGGATTATTCTGGCGGAATCCAAAGGTATGTCCGGCGGCAAACAGCAGCAGAAGAACAGAAGCGATTCGGTAAAGAACTGGGGCTTTCATCCTACTGCCTCCTCAAACGTTCGCGGACGCAGTTTACTACATCAGTCAAAGCGAATCCGAGCACCTGGCGGTTGACGCCATTCGGCAGGAGGGGTAGGCTTTCGGTCAAGCAACCCTCAAAACAGAACTTCCGGTTAGCGAGTTGCACCGCGTTTCTTGCGGGGCACCACGCTTGCAACCGCCCGCGAAGGAAAGGTCAAGCACTATGTACTTCGTGAACATTCCGGCCGGAAACTTCATGATGGGGTGTTCGGCAGGGGACGCCGAATGCAACGCCGATGAAAAGCCCGCGCATCGTGTGACGATCACTCGGTCTTTTGAGTTGGGCAAATACCAGGTGACGCAGGCCGAGTATGAAGCTGTAACGACTATCAACCCCAGCTATTCCAAAGGGCCGAATCTGCCGGTCGAGGGCGTGAGCTGGGAAGACGCGCAGAAATTTTGTGAGGCGATGAACCGCAAGGGGGACGGCCACCGTTACCGCCTTCCGACCGAGGCCGAATGGGAATACGCCGCGCGCTCCGGAAACACTTCCTGCCGGTACGGACCTCTGGCAGAAGTTGGCTGGTCCCGCGACAACTCCAGCGGCAAGTCCCATCCCGTGGGCGAGAAAAAGCCGAATACGTTTGGATTGTATGACGTGCTGGGGAACGTCTGGGAGTGGGTGCAAGACTGGTATTCGCTGACCTATTACAGCCACAGCCCGGAATCCGACCCCCAGGGCCCGGACAGCGGAGAGTATCGTTTGGCGCGCGGCGGCTCCTGGCGCGGAGTCGTCCGGGGGCAGGCGCGCGTTTCCTCACGTTACATGCTCAAGCCCAACGTGCGGAGCATTGTGGTCGGGTTCCGTTGTGTCCGCGAACGAAGCAGCTCCTGACGATTGACGCCGCTCGAGAACCCAGGAGATTCGCTCGATCCCGAGGCACCCTGTAGCCATCAGCCGGCAGTTTCGGAGTGGTGGAAGCCTCTTCAAGCTGGTCGCAACGAGCGACGTCAGATCTCAAAGTGGAGGAGTGGCCCACGCTTTCCCTCCTGCTGCGGGCAAGTCAAAACCGAAAGGGAAGGACGCCCAAGAGGTTTGCGGAATGATTGTGCCACCCGCCCCGGGCCACCCGGTCCTTAATCGGGGGATTAGCGTTCCCGGTAATACGCCACCGACCGGGTCGAGGCCGGCGGAACGGCTGGGGAGGAGCGGAAAATCCTTTTGGTATATCGCAAATGTCGGACATGAATGTCGGTCCCCCCCCGAAGATGGCTGGCCTTCCTGCAGGCGCGCGGACTAAGGCCCAGCGCCTACAGGAGAGAATGCGGAGAGGCGGAAGGGGCATGATATGTGGATTGAAGGGGATAGCGAGGCGGCTGAGGAAGCGTGTGGAAAACTAAATTTTGGATGTAAAGCAGGGTTGACATTCTTGGTGAGTCTGCTAATCTTAGTGAGTTCGTTGCAGGCCACTCTGCTGGACAGGGGGGTAGAACAAACGCTCTTTGACAACCTGATAGATGTGCCAGAATCTGTTCGACCCCATTCATCGCTTCGAGCATGAATGGGTCTTTGAGTAATTTGAGCGACTAACAATTTTGCTTGGCAGGCTGGCTCCGGATAAAACCGGGGCTATTTTTTTTTGCGCCAAGCGACAGGCTTCAAACGAGAGTTTGATCCTGGCTCAGAACGAACGCTGGCGGCGTGCTTAACACATGCAAGTCGCGTGCGCAGTTCCTGTAGCAATACAGGGATGGGCGCACGGCGCACGGGTGCGTAACACGTGGGCAATCTGCCCTTTGATGGGGAATAACCCGCCGAAAGGCGGGCTAATTCCGCATAAGATTCCCGAGACCTCGGTCTTGGGATTGAAAGCAGCAATGCGTCGAAGGAGGAGCCCGCGCCCGATTAGCTAGTTGGTGAGGTAACGGCTCACCAAGGCTATGATCGGTAGCTGGTCTGAGAGGATGATCAGCCACACTGGAACTGAGACACGGTCCAGACTCCTACGGGAGGCAGCAGTGGGGAATCTTGCACAATGGGCGAAAGCCTGATGCAGCGACGCCGCGTGGGGGATGAAGCATTTCGGTGTGTAAACCCCTTTCGACTGGGACGAATGCCTCGCAAGAGGAGTGACGGTACCAGTAGAAGAAGCCCCGGCTAACTACGTGCCAGCAGCCGCGGTAAGACGTAGGGGGCCAGCGTTGTTCGGAATTACTGGGTGTAAAGGGTTCGTAGGCGGTGCGGCAAGTTGGGAGTGAAATCTCTGGGCTTAACCCAGAGGCTGCTTCCAAAACTGCTGTGCTCGAGTGTGAGAGAGGCGCGTGGAATTGCAGGTGTAGCGGTGAAATGCGTAGATATCTGCAGGAACACCCGTGGCGAAAGCGGCGCGCTGGATCACTACTGACGCTGAGGAACGAAAGCTAGGGGAGCAAACAGGATTAGATACCCTGGTAGTCCTAGCCCTAAACGATCAGGACTTGGGGTGCCGCCCGTTCGGGCGTCGTCCCGGAGCTAA